>FWWL01004772.1_pt1 | contig 22288 bp, 14 predicted proteins | sample 2228331 | NCBI WGS metagenome assembly FWWL01 (sample SAMEA103939775, study PRJEB20133) | metagenome | reverse complement strand
AGCAATTCCTGGTAAGAAACTTGCGAATGGTTTTTTGTTATTGTAATCTTCGATAACAAACCTTTTCTTTTCATCAAAATAGTAAGCCATATTTTCCTGCCTCCTCCTTGGCACGCATAAAATTCCACTTGATAGACATAAGTATTTTATTACTTGGTTCACTTTTTTTAAAATCTTAATATTTTATGGATAATTCAAAGCAACTATGAATCGCAAAAATAACATCCCCTTTTTCGATAAAGACGGATTTTTTGAAATTGATATTGTAACTTGTTTCATTGTTATAATCTCATTAAAGGCAGGTGACAACGCGTTGGAGGGAAAAAAGTGAGGGAAAAAATATCTGTTTTGTTATTCTTAGCTGTTCTTATTTCAATATCTTTCATTAGTTTACTTGTAAAATCAGCTACGAATCACACGAAGGAGGAAACAATTATGAAAAATGTTCCAGATGTTTGGGTTACAACGGTTGATCAAAAGTACTTATTAAAGAAAGTTACCTTAAACGAATTCTCAAAAAATATTGACGTAACAGGACTTACACCTAAAGTAATAGAAATCGATACTTCGAGGAAGTATCAAGAGATTGATGGATTCGGAGCATCATTTACAGATTCTTCAGCTTACCTTGTATACAAAGTTTTGGAACCTGAGCAAAGAAGAGAAGTAATGAAGAAACTTTTTTCATACGACGAGGGTATTGGAATTTCATTCCTACGTCAACCGATCGGTGCAAGTGACTATGCACTCACAATGTACAGTTACAACGATTTACCAGAAGGTATAACCGAAGATCCCGAGCTTAAGTTTTTTTCTATAGAACATGACAGAGATTACATTCTTCCAGCACTTAAAGATGCTCTTGAAATTAACCCACTGTTGAAAGTTATGGCAAGTCCTTGGAGTGCCCCAGGATGGATGAAAACAAGCGGAATTATGATAGGTGGTTCTCTGCTTCCGTATATGTATGAAGTCTATGCTAAGTATTTAGTGAAATTCATAAAAGCTTACGAGAGCGAAGGTGTACCGATTTATGCTATAACTGTTCAGAACGAACCACTTTACGTACCTAAGGATTATCCTGGAATGCGTATGTCAGCTGACGAACAAGCAAGACTTATCAAAAACTATCTAGGTCCTTTGCTTGAAAAAGAAGGTATAAAAACGAAAATACTAATTTACGACCACAACTGGGATAATACAGCTTTTACGATGCAAATACTTTCAGATCCGGAAGCATCCAAATACGTTGCGGGTTCGGCTTGGCACTGTTACGCCGGGAAACATTCTGCTATGAGTTACATCAAAGAACTCTTTCCAGATAAGGATATTTGGTTTACGGAAGCTTCTGGAGGAGATTGGGTGCCAGCGTTTTTCGATGCCTTTATGGACCAAATGATGCACGTTATCAGAAGCATTCGAAATTGGTCAAGAACTGTTGTTTGGTGGAACATAACCTTAGATGAGGGAAACGGTCCTGCTCTTTTCTCAAACGTTAGAAAGAGTACTTGCAGGGGGTTGATAAAGGTTGATAAAAGAACTAAAAAAGTAGCTTACAATGTTGATTACTACACTTTGGGACACGTCAGTAAATTCGTTAAACCAGGTGCCCGAAGAATTTGGTCTACAAGCTTTGAAAATGATTTAGAGAGTGTAGCTTTTGAAAACAAAGACGGTTCAATTGTAGTTGTTGTATCAAACAGAACAAACGCTTACAAAAAAGTTAAGATAAATAATTTTGAGTTCGTTTTGCCCGGTTTTGCAGGAGCTACATTTGTTTGGAAAACTTTTGAATAAAATTTTTTAGGAGGAGGTGTTATGTATGGTAAAAAAGGGTTTGATAACGGTATTTTTGTTGTTAGTTTTCATAACGGCATTTGCACAAAAAACGATTACTTATGGGGTTAGAAGCTGGGATGTTGATTATGCGAAGAAAGAGATCGCTGCTTTTAACAAAGTATATCCAGACATTAAAGTTGAAATGATTGTTTTCGACCAGGATTTGAACCAATTTTTAACTCAAAGGCTTGCAGCTAAACAACCATTACCAGATGTTATGACCGGATGGGAAGGTTTTACATTCATTGTTTCACAGGGCTTAGCTTTGCCACTCAATCAATTTGTTAAGACTGACCCAGACTGGAAATATGTTCCACAAGCAGCACAAAAAGCTTTTGAATACAACAGCTTGATATACGCAATTCCTTGGGACGTACACTTCAATATGGTAGTTGTTAATCTTGATCTTTTGAAACAACTCAATCTTCCAAAACCGAGCTACAACTGGACAGTTGAAGAATTTGTTAACCTTGCAAGAAGAGGAACAACAAGGGAGTATTCAGGTATAAACCATCTTTGGGAATTTGATACGCTTATGGCAGGTGTCTTTGATTCTAAAGTTGGGACTTGGAGCTTTGATCCACAACTTCACAAGTTTAGATTAGTGAATGGTGGTTGGATTAAGGCACTTGAACTCCAAAAACAACTTAAATCAATTCCAGGTCTTGTCTCAGACGACCTGAAAAACCAAGAACTCAGAGACAAAGGTCAACTTGATGACTACCAAAAAAAATTTGGTAAAGATGCTGATGCGTTCAGAGAAAGTAAAGTTTTAATGGGTTGGCACGGAACTTGGGACTGGTGGTGGATCAAAACTGTTCCTTGGAACTTTGACTTCTATCCACTTCCACAAGTTAAAGAAATTGGAGTTAGGATGCCTTTGCATGTCAACTATGTTTTAGTTGCTTCCACGACTAAGAATCCAAAAGAAGCGTTCACTTTTGCTAAATTCATAAGCTATTCACCAAAGGGTATTGTTGAAAGGCTTGATTTAAGAGATAAAAATGTTGACGCTCAAGGTAACCCAGACCCAGTTTACTTTATACCAGCAACGAGACATCCAGACGTTGTTGCGAAATTCAACTCTATGAAAGCAGTTCCAGACGGAGTCAAATTTATGCTTCAAAACATCGATAAAACATTTAAAGCTGATTTCTGGAAAACTGTTCCCGGTTGGGATCAGGCAGCTTGGGAAGTAATCTTCCCAGCAGCTGAACAAGTTAGAGCAGGTAAATCTGACCCGAAAGCAGTTGCAGCAGATATTGAATCAAAAGCAAACAGAATAATTCAAGAAGCTAAGAAAGAATTTGACGAAAGACTTGCAAAACTGAAAAAATAATATCGCTGTAATTCTCCAAGGTGGGGACCTTCCCCACCTTTACCTCAAATTGTTTTGAATTTTCCGCAAACGGTGGAGGTAGAAAGATGAAAAAAATTATTTATACATTATTAGTTATAGTTCTTGTCTTTATTGCTGTTTTGTACTGGCTTGGTAGATTTCAGTTTGAAAAATTAAATCTAAGCGTTGAAAGAAATATTTTTGAAAACAATGTAGAGGAAATAAAAACCTATTTCAATAAAAAAGAAGAGCTCAAAACAAAGAGTTCTTTTGAATTGTACGTAGGAAAATACTTTGAAACCGATGAATCTACTACTTTATATTTTGATCTTCAAAACTCTGGAACGTATGAAGTGTACGCTAAGTACAGAATATCTGGAACGCTTAGGCAAGGAACTTTGATTTTAAATATTGGAAATAGTAATTTTGATGTTATACTAAACAACTATGCATACTATCCTTCTTTCGAATTTGATACAGACAGGTACGGAAACGAAGTCGTTCCAGAGCAAATTAATTATAATGGCTGGATATTTGACAAACTTATCTTATCAAAAAGACTTTCAGCACAACCAGTTACGGTTAAACTAAAAGAAGGAAAGTACAAAATTAGAGTAGAAAATTCTGGAATTCCAGTCGAAATACTTGGAATTTATTTTGTTCAAAAAGATGAAAATAATCAAACGTTTGAAAATAGAAAAGTTACTTCAGACCTTAGCGGAGAAATCATTGAGATACAAGCGGAAACTCCACTTGTAAAGAGTGATTTTTTGTCGAGTATCGGGAGTTATCAAACACCGAGCATAAGACCGTTTAATATAATTTCAAAAAAGATAAATGCAGTTTTAGAAGATTCATTCAAACAACCAGGTCAAAAAATCGTATGGGGTTTTGATATCAAAAAGAGTGGAATCTACAGAATTTCTGTAAATTATAGACAATCTACAAATAAAGGAGTTCCAGTTTTCAGAAGAATTGAAATTGACGGCAAAACTGTTGTAGATAATCATCCCTTTGAATACACTGCACAATTTTGGAATCTTCGCACCTTAAGTGCTAATGGTAAACCTCTTGAAATATGGCTTGACAAAGGAAGACATACAATATCGTTTGAAGTTGAAACAGGTGTCTATTCATCAACTATCTCTCTTTTGGAAAATCTGTTAAAGAAAGTTCAAAAAATAGGTATAGATATAAGAAAGCTTGTGGGAAATAATCTAGATCTAAATAGAACGTGGAATATAAGCAGTTATATGCCTACTATTTTGGATGATTTGAATTCTCTTGCCAGTATTTTAGAAAAAGAACACGATAGATTAAACTCTGTTCTTGGCAGAAAAGGTTTTGCATTTATATCAGATTTGAAGATTTCTGCTGATTCTTTAAGAAGAATCGCAAGAAAGCCAGAAAAGATACCTTTTTATCTTGATCAAATAAGTGAAGGTGAACAATCTGTAGCTCAAAGGCTTTCAAGACTTATCACAAGCTTTAAGGAACAACCACTTGCTTTAGACGTGATTTACGTTCATTCTCCAGATGTTGAAGTAAAAAGCACTGAAGCCAGCTTTTTTGTTAAAACATTTGTGGAAATGCAAAAGCTTTTACTTTCTTTTCTAAATAAGACGGAAAATTACTCAACTTATGCAACTTCAAAAACCGATGAATTAACAATTTGGGTCAATAGACCAGTTCAGATTGTTGAGGTACTCCAATATTTGGCTGACACAGATTTTTACAAAAAGACCGGAATCAGAGTGAGACTTTCAACTATGCCCGCAGAAGGAAAAGTAATATTAGCAGTTGGTGCAAGAACTAATCCTGACGTTGCATTAGGTTTGAGCAACTGGATTCCTTACGAGCTTGCTTTGAGAGGAGCAGTCGAGGATTTATCAAAATATCCAGACTTTTGGAAGGTAATGGAAGAATACAACATAGAGACTTTAACACCTTACATCTACGAATCGGGTGTTTACGGTGTCACTGAAACTCAAGGTTTTTATGTTCTTTTCTACCGAACGGACATATTTGAAAGTATGAATCTCTCGATTCCTAATACGTGGGAAGATGTTAAGTTAATACTTCCAGAGCTTCAAAGACGTGGAATGAATATGTTTATACCACTTTCAACTGGTGGACAGAAGTATTGGCACACTACCGCACCATTCATATTCCAAAATGATGGAAAGATTTACAGTGATAATGGCTTGAAATGTGCATTCAACAACGAGAATACGCTGAGAGCTATTGACCTTATGACAAGTTTGTACAGTATATACGGACTTCCAGAATATGTTGCTAACTTTTACAACGATTTCAGATACGGAAGAATTCCGATAGGTGTATCTGACTTTGGCACTTACGTTCTTTTGACAAACGCAGCTGATGAGATTTACGGAAGATGGGACATTGCACCTTCTCCAGGAGTCTTAAAAGACGGAAGAATTGTCAGATACCAAGTAGCAAGCGACCGTTCATCTGTTATATTCGAGAATTCAAAAAGAAAAGAAGATGCTTGGGAATTTCTTAAGTGGTGGTTATCAAAAGAAACTCAAAAACGGTTTTCTTACACGCTTGTTTCAAGGTATGGACCGACGTACCTTTGGAACACTGCAAATATCCCAGCTTTCAAAGAACTTGATTTAATACCGGAAAAACACAAAAAAGTTATTTTGCAGCAGTGGAATTGGATAAGAGAAGTTCAAAGGCATCCGGCAGGATATATGGCTGAAAGAGAACTTAGTAATATCTGGAATAGAGTCGCTATTCAAGGTAAAGACTTAAGACTTTCTGTGGATAAATCTGTAAAGATTATCGACCGTGAAATTGAAAGAAAGCTCACAGAATTCGGTTATCTGAAAGATGGAAAACTTGTAAAAGAATTTATCTTTAAAGATATCTGGACTATCCGAGGTGAGTCATATGAGAAGCAGAAGTAAGAATCATTGGATAATGCTTGCCCCTTATCTGACGTTGTTTACTATATTTATAGCGTTGCCTGTTGCCGTCGCAATTGGTCTTTCATTCACTTATTTCAACGCTGTCCAACCACCACGATGGGTGAACATACAGAACTATATCACACTACTCACAAGAGATGAAATTTTCATGCAAAAAGTATTACCAAATACTATTAAGTTTGCTCTAATAGTTGGTCCTGGTGGATACATTTTAGCTTTTATCTTGGCTTGGCTTGTTGCTCAACTAACTTCTGTTCCAAGGACTATCTTTGCATTGCTTATTTATTCACCATCTCTTACAGCGGGTGTTACAATGAGTGTTCTCTGGCAAGTTATTTTTAGTGGTGACCAAAACGGATATTTAAACAGTTTACTTTTGAGACTTGGATTGATAGCTAAACCAATACAGTGGTTACAATCTCCGGAGCATCTTTTGAATATAATGATTATCGTCTCTCTTTGGAGCAGTATGGGTATAGGATTTTTGGCTATGCTCGCAGGTATTATCAATGGTTCCGAAGAACTCTACGAAGCGGCTCGAATAGATGGTGTCAAGACAAGATTGCAAGAAATAATCTATGTGACGATTCCAATGATGAAACCTCAGATGCTTTTTGGAGCAGTTATGTCAATCGTTTACACATTCACTTCAGCAGGTATTGGTGTTGCTTTAACAGGTTCAAATCCAACTCCTGAATACGCAGGTCAATTGATAGTTAACCATATTGACGATTACGGATTTCTAAGATACGAAATGGGATACGCTGCTGCTATCTCAGTCTTTTTGTTAGTTTTGATTTGGTTTATGTCAAGAGTTTCCTGGAAACTATTTGGGGAGAAGTGAAAGTATGGCAAGACTAAGAACTGCCACAAATCCAAGGTATTTTCACAAAAGCCAAATAAAATTCTATATTATTCTTACACCTATAGCGGCTTTTTCGCTTTTGCCACTATTATTTATAATTTTCCATGCATTTAAGCCTTTGAATGAATTATTTGTTTATCCACCAAAATTTTTTCCTTCAAGATTGTCTCTCGATAATTTTATCGAGCTGTTTAGCTACGCTACAGGATCATCAGTTCCAGTATCAAGATATCTAATTAACAGTATATTAACCGCACTTCTTGCAGTGGTTTTGACAAGATGGGTTGTTCTTTATGCAGCGTTCACACTTTCAAAGAGAAACTTCAAAGGGAAAGATCTCATCTTTACAATAAATAACTTGGCTCTTATGTTCGTTCCAACGGCAGTTGTTATACCAAGGTATGTTATAATTGAAAAACTTGGACTTTTGGACACGTTTTTCATAAATTTCCTCCCCTTAATAGGCGCTCCTGTTGTTGTTTTTCTTCTAAAACAATTTATGGACCAAGTACCAAATGAAATAATAGAGGCGGCACAGATTGATGGTGCTGGAGATTTTTATATAGTAAACAAAATAGTTGCTCCAATGGTTTCTCCGGCTCTTGCAACCGTTGCAATACTAACATTCCAGATGGCTTGGAATAGTACAGAAGCATCGACATATTATATAAACAACGAAAACCTGCGAACTTTTAGCTTTTTTGTAAGTTCTTTAACCTCAGCGAGTGGAAATACGATAATTGGACAAGGTATGGCTGCTGCAGGTTCTCTTTTAATATTCATACCAAATATAGTGTTGTTCGTATTTATGCAGTCAAGAGTTATGAACACAATGGCACATTCAGGACTGAAATAACGGGGTGATATCGTGCGAAGAATTGTTATTTTCTTAGCTCTACTAATTACGATAACACTCTTTTCAACAAACGCTACATTCTACACTTACACACTTACAAAAAACAATCAGTGGAAGAAAACTCAAGACGCGTATCTTGTAAGCAAGATTCTTTTTAAAGATTTCGATCTTTATTATCCGGAAGATATGTTCATAAAAGACAAAATGTTGTACATAGTGGATTCCGGAAACTACAGAATTGTTGCTTACAATCTTAAAACAGGCGATATAAAAACTCTCGGTGAGAACGTCTTTTTCATGACTCCCAAGGGAATATTTGTGGACGACAATTACATCTATGTAGCAGACCCAGAAGCGGAAACTGTGTTCGTTTTAGACAAAGATGGTAACGAAGTAAAACAAATAAAACGTCCTGAAAGTATTCTATTTGGTGAGACTGCAAACTATAAGCCTTCAAAGATAGTTGTAGACAAAAGGGGTAATCTGTACGTAGTCAGTGAAGGAACATTTGAAGGAGTCATACAACTTAGCAAAGATGGGGACTTTTTAGGTTATTTTGGTGCAAACAAAGTTATTCTTTCGTTTTTGCAAAAGTTCCAAGACATTTTTTTCACCGAAGAGCAGAAAACTAAACTTTTATTTAGGATTCCACCTCCTTACACAAATATAACAATCGATGAGAAAGGACTTGTTTATACATTAACCAGAGGGACCTACGGAAATGCGATTAAAAAGCATAACACTATTGGCAACAATATACTCGAAGCTTCGCAAAACAGAAAGATGGCAGATGAACCTAATTTTTCTGATATCACAGTCGTAAAAGATGGCAGAATAATTGCTGTTACCGATTCTGGATTGATTTACGAATATGACAAAGAGGGTAACTTAATATATTCGTTTGGTGGACGTGCAATTTCAAGTGAACGAAATGGACTTTTTACCTATGTCTCATCGGTTGCGATAGATGATGAGAATAACATCTACGTTTTAGACAGAGAAAGAGGACTTCTCCATATTTTAACACCAACTCAGTACGCTAACACTTTGCGAGAAGCTTTGTTATTGTATTCTGACGGCAAGTATTTGGAGTCGATGGAAAAATGGAAGGATGTTTTAAGATACGATGGCTATTCGAAGATTGCTCACCTTGGGCTTGGAAAAGCGTATTTTCAACGTGGAGAGTACGAAAAAGCTGCACTGCACTTCAAAGTTGCTGATGAAAAAGCGGATTATTCTGACGCTTTTTGGGAGATTAGAAATAAGTATCTTCAAAAAAACGTCGGTTTTATTCTCCTTCTGTTAGTGGTTTTGTACGTTTTAAGTGAACTAATTTCTTATCTAAATAGAAAGTTTAACGAAAGCAAATCAAAAAAATACAAAAAGAATCTTTTGAACGATGTGTTGTACATCTTCACATTCTTAAGACATCCGGTTGATAGTATATATTACATTAGACGTAAAGAGAGAACCTCGAACCTTTCGGCGACGATTGTCTACGGTCTGTTTTTCTTAACTGCATTGCTTGATACTTTTGGTAAAAGCTATATCTTCTCAGCCTATGTCGAAAGATCTACGATAGGTTACATATTCTCGGTTACAATATTACCAGCAATGTTGTGGGTATTCGCTAATTACCTTGTCGGTTCTATCAGTGATGGTGAAGGAACATTATCGCAAGTGTACAGAGCAACTGCGTACGCTCTTTCTCCATATCTAGTTGTTATACCATTTTTAGTCTTGTTAACGTACGTATTAACATTCAACGAAGCTTTTATAGTTCAGTTCACGTATCTGTTTGTCTATTCGTGGATGGCAGTTAATATCTTTATAACGGTAAAAGAAGTTCACGACTTCACTGTTCCAAAAACTATTAAAAGTATCCTTTTGACGATTTTCTGGATAATAATAATTGTTTTCACAGCGTCTTTAGTTTATATGCTATGGGACAAATTCTTTGAACTCATTTACTCAATAGTTCAAGAGGTGATATACCGTGTTAGATAAGTTAAAAATCGCCGTATTTTCCATTTTGTTAATCCTTATTGCGACGGTACAAGCAAGTTATTTGTCAAACAGGTTCACAAGACCAGAGCCTGTTTATAATGAAGTCTTAAAGAAGGACGTTGATTTTAGCGAATTCAAAGTTCTTCTCGAAAATGAATACCTTCAAGTTTGGCAAAAAGATGAAAACTTAGCTCTTAAGATTGTTGATAAGTCAAACGGATATGTTTGGGAAACAATAGATCAAGATAACAAATCACAATTCAACGAAATTTGGCAAGGGATTGCAAGCTCTATTTTATGGGTAGAATACTTTGATAGCAGAGCGATTCCAAATAACATAGGTTCGGGAGACAAAAGTGTTGTCAAAAAGTATCAGAAAATAAATAAAGACACCGTGAAATACTCAATCACTTTTCCAACAATAAACATTTCCTTAAGCTTTGAAATGATTCTTGATGGAAGAAAAGTTAGATTTGTCTTGAAAGATTCCGAAATTAAAGAAACACCTGATTACAAAATAGCATCGGTTACTTTTTTACCATTTTTAGGAAGTGTTTACGAAGATGAAATAGGTGGATATGTCTTCGTCCCAGATGGTGCTGGAGGATTAATAAGGTTTTCTAAAGCGTCTCACTACTTGGCACCTTTTGAAAAAAGAGTTTATGGTAAGGATTTTGGTATAGAAAATACATTTGAAATAAATGATCTTAAAGCTAACAGACCGAACGACTTTTTAGTTAAAGAACCGGATATACTCCTGCCTGTTTTCGGCATAGTACACTCACAAGCTAAGAGTGCTTTCTACGGGTTTGTTAAAAGTGGTTCAGAATATTCAAGCATAGTTATGTATCCCAGTGGAATTTTGAGTAAATACAATTGGGGAGGTATTAAGTTTATATACAGACAACGCTATTCGCAAAGAGTTAGCAGAAGCGGTAGTGGTGTTCAAGTTGCACAAAGAGAGAGGAATAGATTTAACATTGAAGTTGAGTACAAGTTCTTAGCTGGAGACTCTGCCTCTTATATAGGAATCGCTAAAGAAGTAAGAAACTTTTATAATTTGAGTTCTGAAAATGACGTTCAAAAAAGCTATGATATCCCAGTCGCTATAACATTTGTCCTTTCAGATATCAAAAAAGGGATATTCTGGGATAGTGTTATCAAAATCACAAGCGTTGACAAAATCTTAGAAACAGTCAAATATCTCAAGGGAAACGGTGTAAGCAATATTATAGTTATTTTGGAAGGTTGGCAAAAGGGGGGAGCAAACGGTTACAGAGTTACGAAAAGCGAGTTTGAATCAAAAGTTTTGAACGGTGCAGAACTTTCCAAACTTTTGGAATTTTCAAAAAAAGAAAATGTGAAATTGTTTTTCTCAGAGAAATTTAGAAAGCTCACTTTTAAACAATTGAACGAAAAGACAGATGTTGGTTTTAATCTTTCCCAAGCACCAATTATCGAAGAACGGGATGATAAAAGTCTATGGTTTTACAAGACATATTATCTAAATCCTATTTTAGCTAATCAGCTTGTCACAAAGAAGATAGATTTCTATAAGGCTAACAACATAACAAACGTGTTACTCAAAGACTTTGCTCTTTCACTGAACAGTGAAAACAAATACGGTAGTCAGTATTCAAGAAGTTACGTAAAAACTGACAGTATCAAAGCATTGCAAAAGTTAAAGAAATCAATAGAAAATGTTGCATTAATTTCACCATTTGACTTTTACTGGGAAACTGCAAACCTAATACTTGATATGCCTATGAACAACAGTCAATATCTATTTGAAACAGACACGGTTCCATTCTTACAAATTTTGCTAAAAGGAAGAATTCCTTACTTTACACCGTATATGAACAATAGTTTTTACTCAAGAGAAGACATTTTAAAGAGCATAGAATTCGGTGCTTATCCTTCGTTCATTCTCACTGAACTTGATAATTTTGAGCTTAAAGATACAGGATACACAGATCTACTTTCTTCGAAAATTGAAGACTGGAAGGATTATATAGTTAAGGTATATAAAGAAATGAACGAAGCTTTGAAACCGTTTATTGGCAAAAGAATTTTTGATAGAAAAGTCATTGAAGAAGGTTTTGTAGTTGTAACCTATGAAAATGGAGATAGTATAGTTGTTAACTACACTGATAAAGTTAAAACTTTTGGAAATCATTCAATAGTTCCTATGAACTGGAAAGTAATTAAGAAGGAAGGTTGATAACGTGAAAGTCAAGACTAAGAGAGCATTAACAGGTTATCTATTTATACTTCCGTGGCTAATAGGATTCTTTACGTTGGCAGTCTTCCCGATTGCGTATTCTCTGTTATTAAGTTTCCAAGATGTTAACTTCACCCCGGAAGGTATAGTTACTAAGTTTGTCGGTTTAAAGCATTACTTGTACGCTTTCCAAACGGATACGCAATTTCCAATAAACTTTTGGAACACTGTAACAAACATTGCAATGTCGGTTCCGTTAATAATTGTTTTTTCACTTATAATCGCTATACTGCTTAACTCAGCGTTTTTTGGAAGAACCTTTTTCAGAGGACTTTATTTTCTTCCAGTTGTTTTGCTTAGTGGTCCTGTGATTGGAGAATTGGTTGCAAACAACGCTGCAAGAATTGTAGAACCTCAAAGTTTTGTTGTTTACAAGTTTATAAGCACATTGCCAAGATTTGTAAGTTTTCCATTCTTGTATATCTTTGACAATCTCGTTCTTATTCTTTGGTTCTCAGGTGTTCAGATAGTTTTCTTCCTTGCAGGGTTACAGAAAATAAGTTACAGTATTTATGAAGCTGCTCAAATAGATGGTGCGGATTCGTGGGTTACGTTCTGGAAAATCACATTGCCTCTCATGAAGCCATTTATATTAGTAAACACAATCTACACTATTGTTGATTTAGCAGCGTTTCCGAATAATCCTGTTAACGGTAGTATCAGTGCAAATATGTTTAATTTCCAAAGACCGTACGCGTATTCTTCGGCACTATCTTGGATTTACTTCTTATCAGTCTTGTCGTTTATAGGTATTGCATTCATGTTGCTGGCACCACGTAAGAACGAGAGGTGAGTGAAATGAGCAAAAAGACGAAAGAAGTTATCACGAAGTCCATAATATTTTTCATTTTGCTTGGAGTAGGTTATGCTTATCTTTATCCAATGATATACATGGGCTTCATAAGCTTTATGAGCAACGAAGATTTGGCAAATCCAACTGTTTCTTGGATACCAACAAAACCGTATGTTCAGAATTTTATCACAGCTTGGAAAGTTTTAGATGTGAAAAAATCTTTTGTTGATAGCTTAAGAATGTCTCTAATCCCCGCACTTTTCCAAACTGCAATTTGTGCAATTGCTGGTTACGGTTTCGCTAGATTTGAATTCCCATTGAAACGTCTTTGGTTGTTTTTTGTGATAGTAATCTTTATGGTTCCCGTCCAAGTTACGTTAGTTCCAAAATACATAGTTTTCGCTCAGCTGAAATTAGTTGGTACACCCTGGGCAACGTACGTCCCCGCGCTACTGGGACAAGGTATTCGAAGTTCAATATTCATACTCGTTTTTTACAATTTCTTCAGTATGCTTCCAAAAGCTTTCGATGAAGCTGCCGAGCTTGATGGGGCTAATTCGTTCCAGATTTTCTACAAAATAATTATCCCAATGTCAGTACCAGCTATATTGGTTGTTTTCATATTTTCCTTTGTATGGTACTGGAACGAAACGTTTATGTCAGCTACCTTCAATGGCGAAAACATAAAAACTATGCCCATTATGCTTAGAGACTTTGTGAATAGGTACACCGCTATGTTCCCAGCTACAGAAGGAAGCGCTGCAAACAGAATTAACGAAGGTATCCGAATGGCTGCAACACTCATTACTATAGTCCCACTTTTAATAACGTATCTAATTTTGCAAAGATGGTTTGTCGAAGGAATTGAAAGGTCTGGAATAACTGGAGAATAGAAAGGAGATGGAAGCTATGGACATTGATAGGATTGTTAGCGAGATGACATTGGAAGAAAAAGTTTCAATTATTGTTGGTGTTGGAATGTTATTCATCGAAGGAAATCCGAAACCGAAGGTCAAAGGAGCAGCCGGGGAAACAGCTGAAATTCCAAGGCTTGGAATTCCAAGAACAGTGTACGCTGATGGTCCAGCTGGACTTAGAATTGACACAACTCGCGAAAACGATGAAAGAGCTTACTACGCAACTTCTTTTCCAATAGAATCAATGCTATCATCAACTTGGAACAGAGAATTAGTTGAAGAAGTCGGAAAAGCGATGGGAGAAGAAGTCAAGGAATACGGTGTTGATGTCTTCCTTGCACCAGCTATGAATATTCACAGAAATCCACTTGGCGGCAGAAATTTCGAGTATTTCTCAGAAGATCCACTTTTAACAGGTGAAATGGCTTCAGCTTATGTAAAAGGTGTGCAATCAAACGATGTTGGGGCGTGTGTAAAACATTTCATCGCAAATGAACAAGAAACAAACAGGATGACGGTAGATACCATCGTTTCTGAAAGAGCGTTAAGAGAAATATACTTAAAGGGATTTGAAATAGCTATTAAAAAAGCTAAGCCATGGACGGTTATGAGTTCTTACAACAAACTCAACGGCACACACACTTCTCAAAACAAATGGCTTTTAGAAAAAGTTTTGAGAGAAGAATGGGAATTTGATGGGTTTGTGATGAGCGATTGGTTTGCAGGTGATAATCCTGTTGAACAGGTATTGGCTGGAAACGATTTGATAATGCCAGGAAAATCGTGGCAATTTATCAAAGAAAAACCTGATGAATACGAGACAGTTCTAAAAGCCGCAAAAGAAGGAAAGATTCCTATAGAAGTGATTGACAGGAATGTAAAACGAATCCTTAAAGTTATGCAAAAGATGCCAAGTTTCAAAGGCTATCAGTACTCAAACAACCCTGACTTGGAAGCCCATTCAAAGATAGCCAAAAGGGCAGGTCTTGAAGGTGTTGTTCTTTTGAAAAACGTTCAAGCTCTTCCGGTTACAAAAGAAACGAAGATTGCTCCTTTCGGATACACGTTTGTTAGAACATTTAGAGGTGGTTGGGGAAGTGGAGAGACTTACCCGAGGTACACGATATCTTTCGCAGAAGGCTTATTGGAAAAAGGTGCAAAGGTTGACGAGAAACTTCTTGGGATCTACAAAGAACATTACGAAAAGAGAAAAGCGGAAAATGTTAACGAAATAGAAGTGAAATTCTTTGAAGATATCTTTACAGTTGAAGAGATAGAAAACTACGCAAAAACAAACGATATAGCTTTCATAACTATTGGAAGAATGTCTGGTGAAGGAAGAGACAGAAAAGCGGAAAAAGGAGATTTTTACTTGTCAGATGATGAAACGGCTTTGCTCGAAAAAGTGTCAAGAATATTCCACAAGTATGGTAAGAAAATTGTTGTGCTACTTAACATTATTGGTCCTATCGAAATTGAAAGTTGGAAAGAAAAAGTCGATGCTATAGTTTTAACTTGGCATGGTGGTCAAGAAACAGGAAAAATATTAGCTGATATCCTTTTGGGAGAAGTCTCACCATCAGGAAAGCTTCCAACAACATTTCCAAAAGACTACAAAGACGTTCCAAGTTGGACATTCCCTGGTGAACCAGCAGATAATCCAGCTTCTGTAACGTATGAAGAAGATATCTTTGTTGGATACAGATACTATGACACTTTTGGTGTTGAACCAGCGTTTGAGTTCGGATACGGACTTTCTTACACTGAGTTTGAATACTCGAATCCTTCTATAAGTTTCGATGGAGAGAAAGTGGCAGTAGAAGTTACTGTAAGGAACGTTGGTAAGTTCAAAGGAAAAGAAGTTGTCCAAGTTTACGTAAAAGCTCCAAAAGTTCAAATAGTAAAACCACTCCAGGAACTCAAAGGGTTCGAAAAAACAAAAGAATTACTACCTGGAGAAAGTGAAAGAGTTAAGATTGAAATCCCAGTAAAAGCTTTGGCTTCGTTTGGTTTCGGAAAATGGATTGTAGAACCTGGAAAATACGAATTTAGAATATCAGCTTCTTCAAGAGATCATAGAGCAAAAGCATATCTGGATTTGGAAAGGATGGAATTTGACGTTTAATTTCGACTAAAAAGAGGCGAGGGGATATGAACATCAGAGAGGTTGCAAAAGCGGCGGGCGTTTCGATTGCAACCGTTTCGAGAGTTCTGAATGGAAGTGAAAATGTTTCTGAAGAGACTCGAAAGAAGGTTTTAGCTGTTATCAAAAAACTAAATTATAAACCTCTTTACACAAAAACAAGCCAAGAACTTTTTAAAACAATTGGCGTTATAGTATACGACATTGCTAATTATCATCACAGCGAGCTTGTTGGTGGTATTGAAGAGTACACGTCAAGGAATGGCTTTGAGCTTATGCTTTCGCTTCCAAGAGGAGATATAGATGCAGAAGTGCATATACTGGATCTATACTTTCAACAAAAAGTCGACGGAGTCATCATTTCAGAATTGTACCAACTAAAAGAATACTTGAGAAAATTTAAAAACGCTGGAATTCCTGTTGTAGCTGTCGATTGGAGAGATGAAGAAATTGAATTTGATACTGTTAACGTAGACAACTTTAATGGCGCAGTAACAGCGATGAACTATCTTTACAAAAACAACCATCGAAAGATTTTCTATATCCGTGGTAATGAGATATCACCAGCATCTCGTGATAGACTCGCAGGGGTGAGATATTTCCAATACAGTTATCCAGACACTGAAATTTTCTATTCATTTTTTTATCCGCATGAAGGCAACTACACGTATGAACATGGCTACAACGCAGTAAAAGGGCATCTTGAAAAGTATGGACTGAATTTTACAGCGATTTTTGCATTAAACGATTTAGCAGCAATAGGTGCTAAAGATTTTCTAAATCAAGCAGGTTACTCTGTTCCTGATGATGTTTCGATAATAGGCTTTGATAACGCTCCGTTTTGTGAATACACAACACCAAAGTTGACAACTATCTCTCAGCCAAGAAGAGAGTTAGGATATACTGCCGCGCAACTATTAATTTGGAGAATTTTTAACAAAACGAAAGGCGTTCCAAGAAATATCACATTACCTGTTAAACTCGTTGAAAGAGGTTCGGTTAAGAAGATATCGAAAAAATAAAGCCAGAGCGGAAAGCTCTGGCTTGTTTTTAGTACTTAGCCAATCATAGTTTTCAAATCTTGATCTGGAGTTGTAATACCGCCGATTTTGAATTTCTCAACTAAGAAGTTAGCGACATTCTTTGACAAGAAAGCTGGTAGAGTTGGACCAAGATGAATGTTCTTAACACCCAAGTAGAGAAGTGCAAGAAGTACTGTGACTGCTTTTTGCTCATACCAAGCTATGTTGTAAACTATCGGTAGATCATTGATATCATTGAGATTGAAAACTTCTTTAAGTTTAAGTGCTGTAACAGCGAGTGAATAAGAATCGTTACACTGTCCTGCGTCTAAAACTCTTGGAATTCCGCCGATATCGCCGAGGTCTAACTTGTTGTATCTGTATTTTGCACAACCTGCTGTGAGAATAACTGAATCTTTTGGAAGAAGTTTGGCAAATTCTGTGTAGTATTGTCTGCTTGGGAGCCTTCCATCGCAACCGGCCATCACGACAAATTTCTTGATAGCACCACTTTTAACTGCTTCAACTATTTTGTCAGCTAAAGCTAAAACTTGATTGTGAGCAAACCCACCGATGATTTCGCCTTTTTCTATCTCTGTTGGTGGTTGGCATCTTTTTGCATGTTCGATTATCTCACTGAAATCTTTTGTACCATCTTCTTTTGTTGGTATATGTTTGACACCCTTGTAACCTACGACATTTGTAGTGTATAGCCTGTCTATATAACTTGGCCTTGGTGGAACTAAACAGTTTGTGGTCATCAAAATAGGACCGTTGAATTTTTCAAACTCTTCGTTTTGCTTCCACCATGCGTTACCGTAGTTACCTACAAAGTGTGGGTATTTCTTGAAGAATGGATAATAGTGTGCAGGTAACATTTCTCCGTGTGTATAGACATCAACACCGGTTCCCATAGTTTGTTCTAACAGTTCTTCCAAGTCTTTCAAATCATGTCCTGAAACGAGTATACCAGGATTGTTTCTTACACCAATGTTGACTTTCGTAATTTCTGGATGTCCGTACTTTGATGTATTTGCTGTGTCAAGTAGTGCCATAGTCTCGACTGCAAACTTTCCGGTTTCCATAACTAAGTCTATCAATTCCTCCATGCTAATATCTTTTCTAACAGTAGATATAAGCGCTTTTTCCATAAACGCGTAAATTTCCGGTTTTTTGAATCCAAGAACGTATGCATGGTAAGCGTACGCTGCCATACCTTTTACACCATAAGTTATGAGCTCTTTTAGTGATCTTATATCTTCGTTTTCTTCTTTCAATATAGAGACTTCCTCTGCTTTCTTGTACAAGTCATCAACCGAAGAGGCTTCCCACGTTAGAATATCTGGTAATTCCGTTTTGTGGATCGTTATTTTTTCAAATATCTGCTTTCTTAGTGTTAGTCCTTCAAAAATCTTTTCAGCAAAGTACTCATCGTTAAAATTAACGTTTGTAACCGTTGAAAATAGACTTTCGAGTAACCATTTATCTGTTGCTTCTTCGTTAACTCCTTGCTCTCTTGCATGACTATTCACACAAGCTACTCCTTTAACAACGTACATCAAAACGTCTTGAAGTTTCGAAGTTGTTTCTTGTTTTCCACAAACACCAGCAAGTGTACAACCGATACCTTTGTTAGCTTCCTGACACTGGTAACAGAACATACTCATAACCTTACACCTCCTCAGTTATCGTTAGGCTTTTAGTCTTCTAATATCTTTCCGTCGACAGATATCGTTACTTCCGAATAAGGTACTATCGTTTGGCTTTCAAGCATCGCGTGTTTCACTATAGCTGCAATCCCGTTGCAACATGGTACTTCCATCTTAACAACCGTGATGCTCTTTATGGTGTTATTTTTCAGTATATCTAAAATTTTTTCGTAATAAAGTTGAATATCATCAAGTTTTGGACACCCGATTATAGCAATTCTACCTTTGATGAAATCGTTGTGCATATTAGCGTAAGCGTAAGCTACACAATCTGCTGCTATTAGAAGATGTGCGTTTTGCAAAAATTGTGCTCTTGTGTTTATCAGTTTTAGCTGAACTGGCCAATTAACAAGTTGAGATTCTTGCTCTTCAATTCTTGGTTCTGGGGTTCTAAAATTGTGGTTGTGATGCTTTTTTTCTATTATTCTTTCACGTGAGCCAGGGCAACCGCATGGTAACTTATTTTCTTGTTCTTCAATTTCTAAAAAGATAGGATCGTTGTCCTCAACATCGATTAGCTCAATAGCTCCTGTAGGACAAACTGGTAAACAAGCTCCAAGACCGTCACAATGATTTGGATTTACAAGCTTTGCTTTTCCATTAATCATCTGTATTGCTCCTTCATGGCAAGCACTTGCACAAAGTCCACAACCATTGCATTTCTCTTCATCGATCTTTACTATTGTTTTTTTCATTTTCGACCACCTCCATCCTAGGTTTCATTCTTTTCATTATCAGTATAACTTTTTGGCAAGAAAAAATCCGTAACATATGTTACACTTCTAAAAAAAGTGTATAATTATTTCTGAGGTGGTTGAGATGAACTTCGAGATACTTTCCAAAACAAAACTTTTTGATGGCTTATCCACAAACGAGATATTTGAAATTTTCAAAAAGGTAAGTTTTTTCGAGAGAAACTACCAGAAAGGTGAAATCATTTTTGAAGAAGGCGAAGAGTTAGTTTTTATAGGAATTGTATTGGAAGGTAAAGTTGATGTTGTCCATATTAGTTTTTCTGGAAAAGAATATGTTATCAACACCTTGGGACCAGGTGAAACTTTTGGCGAAGCGGTTGTTTTTTCAAGCAAGAATTACCTGCCTGCAACTATTGTTTCAAAGGATAAGACAAAGATTTTGCTACTGCAAAAGAACGATATAATTAAGTTAACTCAATCAAGTGAACGAATTCTAAGAAATTATCTGAGAATACTTTCCGACAGACTTTTGATGGCAAATAAGCGTTTGAAAGAAGCAACCCTGATGACATTACGGCAAAAGATATGTAACTACCTGCTTGAGGAAGCGAAAAGACAAAAATCTTTAAAAATTGTACTGCCCATCTCAAAAGAAAATTTAGCCGAATTTCTTGGAGTCCAAAGACCATCACTTTCAAGAGAGCTTTTTAAGATGGAAGAAGAAGGGATGATCATAGTTGATGGAAAAACTATTAAGATAGTTGATATCGAAAGAATCGAAAACGAAGTTTACTAAAAATTCACAAATCCAATTAAAAACGGGTGGAAAATTCCACCCGTTTTTGATTGTTTTTTACTTATTGTAATTTAAACTTTGATACGTTTGTAGTTAATTGTCGTGCGATTTCTGAAAGGCTTAAAGACTCTTGGATTATAGACTGAACAACTGAGTTAATAGTATTAACATTTCCGGTCAATGCGCTGACTTGAGCTGATACTTCGGCAACTGATCTACTTGCCAAATCCATAGCACTGTTCATTTCCTCGGCAGCAGCACTCATTTCTTCAGCAGCTGCTACTAAGCTTTCTATCATCTGGGACATAGTTTTGATTGAGCTTTCAATAGTATCAAATTTACTCGTTAATACCTTTGAACCCTCCGCAGCTTGGTTTATCACTTTCGTTGTCTCTTCGGTTGCTTTACTTGCGTTTTCGACTTTTTGTTGAATAGCCCTTAATATTTGACCAATCTTTCCTGTTGCTTGCTTACTTTCTTCAGCAAGTTTTCTAATTTCATCAGCAACAACAGCGAATCCTCTTCCAGCTTCTCCAGCTCTTGCAGCCTCGATAGCTGCGTTAAGTGCCAATAAGTTTGTTTGTTCAGCTATTGAGTTTATTGTCTCAACAATTTCACCTATATTTCTTGCACTAATGGTTAGTTCTTCAACACTTTCGTTTGTAATTTTTGCCTTTTCAAGAGTTGTTTCGATAACCTCAGCAATCTGTTTCACAACTTCCTTACCTTCCGCAGAGAGTTGTACTATATCACTGACTGCGTGTGAAATTTTTTCAGAACTTGCAGCAACGTTCTGAGCACCTGTTGCAACTTCATCAATTCCTGCAGTTGTTTCTTCAACCGATGCTGAAGTATTTTGCGCATTTGTGTTAACAAGTTCAACTGCTCGCGCGTTATTTTGAGCAACTTGGTTTAGCTCATCAGATTTACTCTTAAATATTGTCGAGGAAATTTCGATAGTTTCAGATGTGAATGAAATCTCTCTAAGTATATCTCCAACGTTCGATACGAGTTTTTTAACCGATTCAGCAATTTGTCCAAGTTCATCTTTGTAGTAATAAGGAATCTCTACTGTGAAGTCACCTTCAGCAATCTTTTCAACAGAATTTCTGAGGAGTTTAACAGGTTTAGTGAGAGTCGCTCTTACAAAGAGAAGCGTAAAAATTAAAGCTAAGAGTGCAAAGACAATGTTCAAAATGATAAGAAGGTTTCTCAACGTTATAGCTTCTTTAAATGCTTCTCTTTCGCTTTCAAAATATCCAAAGTACATATCACTACTGCTTGATTTGTAAACCGTACCTATATATTTTTCATTTCTAAAATCTAAAGAAAGTTCAGTGATAAGTTCTCCAGGTTTTTCTTTAGTAAGGACACTGAAGAAATCAAATTTTGAAACGTCAACGTTGTAAAAATCTTTAAGAGAACTTGCAAAAACCTTACCATTTCCATCAATTATGAAAGCCAATCTGACTATGTTGTCAAGATATTCATCTAGAATTTCTTCTTTAATTTCTCTGTCGTTGAACTCGGCAATCAAAACCCCAACAACCTCACCATTAGAATTACGAAGAGCTTTTGCTATCGCAAAACAATTTTCACCTTTGTTATTTTTATAGACTTCGGTAAAAACAAAATCTGTTGTTTGAGTTTCGTTCATAAGGGCAATGAGCCTATTCTCCGGTAGGTTCTTAAAGTCACTTGGGAATATCTCTCCGGTTTTGTAATATATAGCGACAGTGTCTAATCCAATAATTTTCTCTACTTCCTCTCGAACAATCTCTGTTATCACTTTGCTGTAGTCTCTACCTTCTTCCTTATAGTTCAGATAATCTGATATTAAGTTATACACACTCAGTGATTCCAAAGAAACTTTTGCACTACCGATGGCTCCATCAAACATGTCCGAACCATGTGCATCAGTAATATGCCCTGTCATTTCAAATGCAAGGTCTTTTCCTTGCTTAAACGAAAGATTTGATGAGATCAACATAAGTACCAGCATAGGGATGGTACTGACGAAAATAACTAAGACAAGAACTTTCCAAAACAAGCTGAGGTTCATAATAAAG
>FWWL01004769.1_pt1 | contig 22289 bp, 22 predicted proteins | sample 2228331 | NCBI WGS metagenome assembly FWWL01 (sample SAMEA103939775, study PRJEB20133) | metagenome | reverse complement strand
AAGTCCCCTCAACCGCCGACCTCCTGTCGGCTAGCACAGGCCTGCGCCGTCTCTTCGGGGAGCTCCGTTTAGGGTTAAGCTGGTCGAAAACGGCCTGGGGAACAGACTAAAAAAAGAAAATGGTGTAGCAAAAGTTTTTGGTAAGAAGGGGATACGTGGTGTAGCAGTGCTTGGTTAAACGTTTAATCTGGGTTCCTACCCTTCATATACTGAGACCAGTTGAAAGCAAGTAAAAATTAAGCTTAAAAATTGCTTGACTTTTTGGTGTTAATACAATTGGCGATCGTCTCGATACGCTCTTCACTTCGTTTCGAGCACTCGACAACCGCTTCCTCACGCCCGTCGAGTAATGGCTTAGCCATTGTATCGAGACGAGCGTCGAGTGATAGCGAAGCTATCGTATCGAGACGCCCTTTCTTAAAAACTGTCCTGCTCCCCTAAAGCTGCCCACCCAACCACCTATAACATTATAAAGCCCCCGCAAACAAAAGTAAAGAGGCCTAGCAATTGCGGAAGAAAAAAATGGCTATTACCATTTCGCAGTCACTTTTAAACTGTAATATCGTCATAGCCCTGGGGGATTTTAGCCAGGACAATGGCTATTACCATTCCACAGTCTTCTGATACCACCCAAAAACTAAACAAGGTACATCTCCCGCCTTCCCGCAAAACTGCAAAAAGGAAATAGCAAGCCGTCTTGATGACAGTTTAAACGTTTAACCTGTCTGTGTAAAAAACACCTGGACTCCGAAACTATACCATAAAAAACCAGCCCCTGAGTATCTCAGGGGCTGGAAAAAGGGAAAAAATGGTTTTTGAGGGCTAAGGAAAATCTTCCTCTCTTAGAACTTTTTCTTCAGTTCTTGAAGGAGTCGTATCTCCTTGTCTTCGGAAACCTTGTTACTCTCATCATAAGGAATGGCAAGTCCCTTCTCGACAAGTTTAGCCGCCTCATCCTTTCTCCCCTGTTCGAGCAGAAGCTCTGCATAAAACCGGTGGGCTGTGCGATTCTTGGGATTGAGAGCAAGCGCTTGCTTGTAGTCGGATTCAGCCTTTTTCTTGTCTCCGACACTGATCCCTGCTGGAGCACGGTGGTAGACTCTCCCTCTCAGGTTGTAGAAGGCCCCATCATCCCAGTTGGGATTGATAGCCATTCCCTTGGCTATAGCATTCATGATAGGCTTGACTGCCCCAAGACTCTGCATGATACCGTTGGCCTCACCCCACGATCCGAGACATACCCCAAGCCAGTACCACCCCTCGGGAGACTGTGGGTTCAGTTGGGTAGCCTTCTCAGCGGCCTCTTTACCCTCCGTAAAGATGGTCTTGCGAGCATTTTTGTCCTTGACAAAGTTGTCGGCATAGTGATACGCAGCCCGAGCAAACTTCCATGCGACCTCATACGATGAAGGATTCTGCTGAAATTGAGCCTTCAGGCTCTCATAGGCCTTTTTTGCCCCTTCCAGAGAGTTTCTCTCACCCCAGTAATCTTCGACTGCGGCAAACAAAAGGGAACACACCAAAATCCCTGCAATAGACCAGAGTCTTTTCATAAAACCTCCTCTATGACTCTTTTTAGGAAAGCTCTTTGAGAATACGGTCTTTTTCCGTGGTGAGAATATCGAGCACAGCCTCAAACTGTTCAGCACTCAGGGCGATACCCTTTTTGGTTGGTTTGAGTTCGCCCTCATCTTCAAAATACTTGCGAATATCCAGATACTTCTGCCCATTAAATTCAGAGACGGTAATCTTGATGTTACCCCTTTTTACTTCACCGATGGACACTGCCTTTTCCTCTGCCATAGGAAACCCTCCTTCTTCGTTTCCTTTATTGTAGGCAAACTTTTCTATTTGTCAATAGGTTGGAATTACTTTGATTTCAAAACATAGACGCCATTCCAATCATCAGGGGGAGGATTCTTCATGAACTCCTCACAACGTTCAAGATAGGTCGCTGATGGAGGATCCTGATAGGTCTCCCACAGATGCCGAAAAATCCGAGCCGCATCCTGCCACTGTTTCTCTTCATAGAGACGAAAACCCTCCTGGAAACGTGCCAGAATCTCTTCCTTCTCTGGGGGAACCTTCTCTACCCGCTCGATGAGTTCATACACAGCGATGGGCTGGGTCTTCCCCTTTACACGGATAAGATCCAGCTTACGACAAACAAAATGCTCTTTTACCATTTCATAGGTGGCTTCCGACATCATCGTATACGTGCCATAAAACTTGTTTGCCCCCTCGAGACGAGAAGCAAGATTCACCGTATCCCCCATCATCGTGTAGTTCATGCGCTGACTTGAACCCATGTTGCCTACCACGGCTGGTCCAGAGTTCATCCCGATACGGGTTTTGATGAGAGGATAACCCCTCTCAACCCATGTAATAGCCAAAAGGGAGAGTTTGAGCTGGATCTCAAGGGCTGCCATAGCACAGCGATAGGCATGGTCTGGTTGGGATACCGGCGCCCCAAAAAAAGCCACAATCGCATCCCCCTCAAACTTGTCTACGGTTCCGCCATATTTGAGGAGTACATCAGTAGCCGCCGTGAGATACTCGTTGAGAAGCGATACCACCTCTGTAGGTGAAAGTTTCTCAGAGATTGAGGTAAACCCCTCCACATCAGAAAAAAACGCTGTAATCTCTCGCTGTTCACCCCCAAGTTGAAGTTGCGAGGGATCCTCCAGGAGCTGTTTGATCACCACCGGGGAAAGATAGTACGAAAACGCCTGCTTGATAAATTGTTTCTGTTTATCAAAAACGACAAACTTGTACACAACATAAAAAACAGATACAAGAATCCAGAGTACCACAAAAAACAAGGCATGGACATGGCGGTTCCAGATGACCATGCTGGAGATCATCCAGCCAACCAACAGCACCCAACTCCCCCCAATGATGGCAACCTCCTGGAGCGCACTTCTCGCAAACCGACTAAAAAAAACCAAAAGCCCCAGGAGAAAAGCAGCAACAACCCCATCCCACCACCAGTCACCAAAGTACAGGAAATTGCCCATCATGATGGTGTTCATCAGATGAACCTGCAACATCACCCGGGGAGCCGAGGGATCGCCAGGAATAGCTCCCACATCGGTAGTTGCAGATGCTGTATAGCCGATGACAGCCACTTTGTTCCTGAGGTTTTCGAGGAGGGTTTTATACTTTTTGAGTTCTTCCTGGGCTCTGAGACGATCGTCAGGAGAAATCTCCTGACCCCTCTCCAGAGCCTGGGCATACGCTTCCCATTCACGATATTCGAGTATCGTCGCCAGCGAGACCATGTTTGTCCATGGTTGGGTCTTCCAACCTCCAAGCCAGTGAACCAGCATCTCTCCCCGACGGTTCACAGGAATACGATAGATCCTCTCTCTGGCTGGCAAAACGAGAAAACCATTCTCCATACGGATATGTGGCTTATCTACTCCCAGGGCATCCAGAACATAGGCAAAACTTAGCTGGGGCACATACCGATCATGAAAATGCCTGAGAAGAGCCACCTGACGGAGCACCCCATCCGCTGACTCATCGCTCGTGGTATCCCCAAGAGCTGCTGCATACACATAGAGAGGGAACACGGGAAACTCCATCCGTGCCTCATCAAAAAAACCTTCCATCCCCCTGGTATTCTGGATCTGAAGAAAAAAACGCTCATACACCATCTGGAGCTCGGCATTCTCCTCGCTCAAAAGGGTTCGTGGCTTGTCACTCTCAGACACCCCACGACAGGCGAGATAGACAGGTGCCCCCTCCAGAGCAAGAGCCTCCCCCAAACGGGTATCCTGATTGACAACAACCTGTTCGACATTTTTCTCCCCCTGGTGATAGCGTTCCACATCCACCCAGAGAGGGGCAGGGTCGATAAACTCCGAGTCGATAATCACGGCTGAAATACCGTATTCCTTGAGAACCTCAATAGCCCTGGCTATGGTGAGACGAGGAACAGGATAAACCCCCACCCTATCAATCGTTGCATCATCGATATTGACATACACAAAGAGGTTGGTCGCGTCTCGTTTGAGAGAAAATGCCCCCAGTCCATCCTGAAGCTTCATCTCAAGGATATGCCCCATCGGTGTCAAGGTAACAAGCACCGCTATGATCGTACACCCTATGAGGATTCCTGTTTCCATCAGCCAGGACTTTTTCATACGAACTCCTTAGATTGTCTTTATCCAGAGGTCGGAGAGGGCGCGTTTGGGTACATAGTGGACACCCTTTTCATCTCGATAGTACTCTATACTCCCTGACACCGGAACAATGTGTATCGTTTCTTTTGGTTTACCCAGGGCGATGACCAACCCCACTTCAAAATTCTCATCCACCTCAAGGAGGTTTTTGAGCCTCACTGGATCAAAACTCCCAATCATACAGCCACCATACCCATCCGCTCGAGCAAGCAAAACAAGCGTCTGGGCTGCAATCCCTATGTCCATCGCAGGCAAGACAGAGGATAGCCTGGTATCATACCCTATAACAATGTAAAGAGAAGGGCGTTCTCCTGGTTGAGGGGTGCCCTTACCCTTAAGATAACCAGCCCATCCCAGAAGAGGAAAAAGCCTCTCCCTCGCCTCACAAGATCGCACCACAACATAACGAAGAGGCTGAAGATTCCTCGCTGAGGGGATATAACGGAGGGCTTCCAGCCACTTTTTTTGCTTCTTTTCAGGAATCTTTACCCGTTCATCAAAACGGCGAAAGCTTCGACTGCTTCTCACCAGATCCTGCAGTCGCATACATCCTCCTACAGGGTAATACTCATCCCCGCCATGATCTGATACAGGGGTTTGTCTCTATTGATAGCAAAGGCATCACCTTTGAAAAGCATGCCTCCCTTTATAAAAAGGGTAAAGTTTGGATCAAATCGGTACACCGTCTCGAGAGCTACTTCATGTCCGAGAAATGAACCTGAACCATAGAGGGGCGTAAGTACTATATCCTTTGGCTCTATCCTCCAGAGAAGCCCATCAACCAGAGAGACAAGAAGCCTGTCTTTGAGCGTACGCCAGGTAATGCGGGCTTGAACCATGGAAAGGTTACCTACAGGATAAGCAAGGACAGCAGGTCCTTCTATATTCCCCAGGGAGAGAAACCGGTTCCAACCATCGGATTGTCCCTCACCAGAGGCTCCTACCCAGCGTATACCCCCCTGAAGGGGAAAATCCTTCTCTCCCAGCAGGAGCTGGAGTTCACCACCCCAGGCAGAAACAGGATCAGAGCGCTCACTGTTGGTGAGAGCAACCTCTCCCATCTCATACCACCCCCGCCCCTGGTAACCTACAAACCTTCCTATACTCCCCTGGAGACCACCCGAGAGTACCACGAGGGTAATACGGTTGTTGGTCCTCAGATCGATGCTCGATGCTAGCCCCATCCTGACAAACGACAACACCCAGAGGGGAAAACTCACCCCAACTCCCCCCTCAATCCGCTCATTGGTACGCAAGCTGGAGGGACGGTTGGTTTCCACCCACTCGGTCCATCCACGATACAGGAGAGCCACCTCTCCTCTCCACCCCCTCAGGGCAAACACCAACCCCGCCCCATCCCCTGTCCTCTCAAGCAGTTTGCCCTCATCAAGGGAAAACCGATCCCTTCCCACTGTGACACCCCATGAGAGATGTTCCTCGCTATAGTCATTAGCACTATGCCATGAGAGACGCTTGAGCTCCCAGAGATTGGTGATGTTGGTACTTGCTATCACCGTATCCCGAAAAACTCCATCAGCATAGTGATGCCGGGAGAGAAAAACCCTCCCCCGTACCTCAAAGGCATATATCCCATAGCCATAAAGGGTATTTTCACTGGTATTCATCACGAGATAAGAGGGAAGCGTCAAGAGTCCCAGATCCCCATACCACGCATACATACTCACTGACAACAGAAGAAACAACAACCCTCGTCTCATACCTTCCCTCCTACAGCTTCTGGGGATCGGAGAGCATGTTGGCAATATCCTCCAGAGACAACCCCTCACCAAGAAGCTCATCTACCATGTCTCGCATCCTTTTTGCTATGTCCTTTTGTCCACTTTCATCCAGAATACCTACTGCATCCTGAAGCTTTACCCCTTTGTCCCAGAGGTTGCCCCTGTGAGAAACGCCAAAATCCTGCCCTTCGAAAAGCTGCCGTCCCACTGCCTCAACATGACCAGCAATCACAAACACCTTCATGCCACTCACAGCATCATAGGAAACCAGTTCCTCTGTTCCTCTCACCGAAGCTGTGCCCTTGGGAGTCTGTACGCGAAACTCCGCTTTGCCCTGTGGAGGCTTGGTGTATTTTACCCCTACCGCACCATTCTGAAGAGCCACGTCGGTACGGCTATCTTGTCCTTCAACTCTTTCGTTATAGGTGATAAGAGTCATTGGTTGAATCACCACCCTCCCCGATGGAGCAAGAATCTCCACCTGAGATTTTACTCCTGTCATGATCTTTGTCCCTGAGGGGATTTTGTCCCCTTTTTTGATGGTAACCCAACCCTTGTTGAGAAAAGCCTTGACATCACCCTGAATAGAAACGACTTCGCCTGCAAACAACAAACACGGAAGCATCAAAAAGTATACGATCTTTTTCATACCCACCTCCTACTGGATTTTTGAGATAATAGCCACCATTTCCGCCCCACTGAGAGGGGTAGAAACCACCATATCCTCTCCTACCAGCCCCTCATACTGAAGTTTCATCAGGGCATACCTCTCCCAACCCGTTAGACGGTACAACAGTCCGGGTTTCATTTTTCCACTTTTGATAAGTATCTGGGCGAGTCTCCCGGCTGTGAGAGGAAGATCCTGTTTGAGGCCAGCGTATCTCTCCCAAAAGATCCTGTCTCGCTCCAAGACAGGATTGTCCAGGGACTCCACAAGCCAGACAGCATCCCCTACCGTCACCTTTTCCGTCTCAAGCCATGTTGCGATCTGTGAGACATCCAACCCCCAGAGCCATCCTGCCAGCCCCATCAACAGCAAAAGCCCTATTCTTTTCATACGCTCCTCCTCAGGGCAATTTGGCACGGATATCCCGTGGCATCAACTTATCCCATGTCAGATAACGAAATCGATAGAGATCCCCCATTTGAAAAAGGGGATTTGCCCCTACTTCCTGCCAGCTAAAATAGATCTGGTACCCCCCAAGGGCATCAACAAAGGGAGAATACACCCCCTTAAGGGTAGAATCAAGAATCCAATTGGAAGAAGTGATATTTGGTTGAGCACCTTTTATGGTTATCACGAGTTGCTGAAAAACAAAAGGAGGTCCTGTCCAATCTTTTTCTCGAGTTAACAACAACACAAAATTGGTCTCACCTCCTGTGATCACCCCCACTCCCCCGATCGGCGGGGAGAGAAAAGAAACAATATCATAATTATTCTCAATAAGAGGAGTCTCCTGAATTGACCAACTTCCATCATTCTTTACCTCAACCCGAAACCAGGTTTCTCCATTTCCATACACCCCCCAGGTCTCCCAGGAGGATCCGTTCCACACCATCAGGGAAGAGAGTTGGGAGTCTGAGTTCAGTATATATTCTAACGTCAGATCCGGCTTAAGCTCGTAAAAACCGTATTCTACCCACATTACAGGAACACGGCTTCCTCCCTTTTTCCCATCAAAAATAGCATAAGATGGGGACATCATTGACTCTCTTATTCTTTGAGGGGGGGCAAAATTTCCCTCACTATCCATTTCAGCAGCATAGAGATGATGGTATCCTCCCTCTCCATCTTTTGTATAAAAGAGATACGTCTTGCCCCAGGGGGTATGATACACGTGGGGATACCGTTCATTCGTACCGGGTGTACTCAGGGCATACGAAGAGTTCCTCCCTACCGTCAAAGATCGAACACTTTGTACCATCAAGGTATAATCCATCTCTTCTGACGAGGGATCCTCCACCACAAACCCACAACCAACAAGGAAAAATGCCCATAAAATAACTATGATTTTTTTTGCCATATTACCCTCCTTTTCCTCTTCTTTATCTATAGACGCACGCACCACCATCGTCTTTTCTCTATATTATTACGCTCACCAACGGGAAAAAGTGAAATTCCAGCGACAGTATAGTGAGAAAAAATTTTTTCGTCAAGTTTTGGCTTGAGAAAATCTGAAACGAGGGTTTGGATGAATGATCGAAAAAAGGAAGCATTACACAAATCGAGCCCTTTGCACGAATCATAACAAGGAAAAATCTCTTCCAATAGTTTTGGCAGGAGATGGCTATGGTGTTTTTGCAGTTTTGGGAGCCAAAGGGCGACTGCGAAAAGCTAGCAGCATAGCTGGCTGTAAATACAAACCTTATTCAGGGATAGATTATTGAGAGGTTTCGGAAATGGGCTATTACTTTGTTTCTGTTTTTTTGTTGATTTTTGTGTTTGTTGTGACTGAAACAAGGAAAGAGCTTTCGTGCAAAGGTCCCAAAAGGAAATTTCTTCCAAAACCTTGGGGAAGAGATGGCTCTTACTTTTTTGCAGTTTTTGGAGTGAAAGGGAGGCTGCGAAAAGGAAAGAGCCAGGTCATACCCCCCACTCTCTCCCTCTTTCAGGGTAATACCATCGCTTTGTGCCAAAAAGAGCTGTTGCTATAACCTTCTTTTAGTGGGGCAAAAAGGCTTTTTGCCTGGTGTAAGACTGTAAAAAAGTCATAGCTAGACTCAGCGGAGACATCCTCATTTAACCCGTCCATCTGGAGAAGAAGGCATTTTTCTGCGGGGCTATTACCATGTTTCAGTTTTTTGTCGTCACCTGTACTGATTTTGTGTTTGTTGGGACTGAAAGGAGGAAAGTGCCTTCGTGCAAAGGTCTCTTTGTAGCCTCTTGCTGGTATTCCTGTCTCCTTGGGACTGAAAAAAGGGAATAGCCACTTAAGGTCTAAAAATAACCTCCAAAAAACCCCTAGTTGTGGGTTTTGGGAGAGAAAATCCGGAAAACAGAGGGAGCAAGAAACACTCGTTCTAAGAGTCTTTTCTCTCTATGGATGAAGAAGACCGACCACCCCACAGGATCAGGATGATAGCCCCAAAGGTGATCCAGAGATCAGCGACATTGAGGATTCCTGTACGAAACACTGGACCTATCCCAAAATTCATAAAGTCAATCACCCTGCCATCATAGAAGATGCGATCGTAGAGGTTACTTATCCCACCTCCCACAATCGATGCCATCGTCAGGATATGAAGAAGAGGGGGATTCTTCTCCCGAATGAAGAGAGCAATGATAAACGCCACAAGAAGCACCGTGGGGAAAATAACCAGAGCCCATGTTCGCAGTCGGGGAGGGAGATCGGCACCCAAGCCGAGAAAAGCCCCTTCGTTCTCGGCATAGATCAGTACAAACAGATCCCCTACCACATGGATAGTTTCTCCCGGGACAAGATAGGTCTTGGCCAGTGCCTTGGTAATCTGGTCGCTCGCCACCGCAACAAAAATAACTAGAAGGAAGACAAGTGTTCTCCAGAGTGGTTTCTGCACAGTTTTCTCCTTAGTAAAAGACTAGAGGATATTATTATAGAGAAAAGCCTCAGGGATGTCAATTTTCCGACCCTCCTGGATTCTCGTTATCCTGAATTTCTTTCCCACCCCTCACCCAACAGAATCGTAAACTCACACCCAAAAACATTCCCCCTCCTCTCAAAAATTTGCTTTTTTTGCCGTGGAAAACTATAATAAAGGCAAAAATTTTCGGGGGAAAAGAAACCCGAATCCAAGAAGTGAGGTGCAAAACATGGTGGGAAAATTTCTGGTAACCATTCTCAGGGACCGATGCAAAGGGTGCGATCTCTGCCTCGTCGAATGTCCGGTCAAAATCCTGGTCAAGGGAACAAACCTCAACAGCCGTGGTTTGTTGTATGTGACGGTAACTGATTCCTCCCTCTGTACAGGATGTCGTCGATGTGCAACGGTATGCCCTGATGTTGCCATCCGGATAGAACAGGAGGAGGAAAAATAGCATGAACAAAGTCTTAATGAAAGGAAACGAAGCCATGGCAGAAGGAGCTATCATAGCCGGCTGCCGTTACTATTTTGGATACCCTATCACCCCTCAAAATGAGGTTCCAGCGTATTTTGCCAGAAGAATGCCCGAGGTGGGTGGAGTTTTTGTCCAGGCTGAGAGTGAGACAGCCTCGATTAACATGGTGTATGGGGCTGCTGCTGCCGGAGCCAGAGTGATGACCACAACCTCCTCTCCTGGTTACAGTCTCATGCAGGAAGGTGTGTCCTACCTAGCCGGATCACGACTCCCCTGTGTCCTGGCCAATGTTCAACGAGGTGGCCCCGGACTGGGCAATATAGCCGCCTCCCAGGCAGACTACTTCCAAGCGACGAAGGGGGGAGGTCATGGTGACTATCATGTCCTGGTGCTCGCCCCAGCCTCAGCTCAGGAGATGATGGATTTTACCATACTGGCTTTTGATCTCTCGGACACCTACCGTGTGCCGGCGTTGATCCTCTCTGACGGTATTGTCGGGCAGATGGTGGAACCCGTCGTACTTCGAGACTTTGTCGAAAAACTTCCCGAAAAACCATGGGCGCTCACCGGGGCTCAAAACAGAAAACCAAACATCATCCGATCCCTGTGGCTAGATGATGAGGGCGTTCCCCTCAATAACGAGTGGCTTCAGGCAACCTATGAAACTATCCGTGAAAAAGAGATCCGCTGGGAAGCCTTTATGGTGGAGGATGCTGAGTACCTCGTCGTCGCCTATGGAAGCACCGGTCGCACCGCCAAATCAGCCGTTCTCCTTGCCAGACAGGAAGGCATCAAGGTGGGACTTATCCGTCCCATCACCCTCTGGCCATTCCCCTACCAGGTATTGAGTTCGCTCTCCCTCCAGATCAAGGGAATCCTCGTCTGTGAGATGAGTGCCGGCCAGATGGTGGAGGATGTCGCACTGGCTGTGAGGGATGCTTCCCCACTCTATTTCGCCGGAGAATTGGGTGGCAGGATGTTTACCGACGCCAAGATACACGAAAAGATCCATCAAATGGCCAAGGGAGGAATGAAACGATGGCAACCAAAATAATTTTTGATAAACCAAAAAGCATGAAAGATATCCCCATGCATTACTGTCCGGGATGTGGGCATGGGGTTGTTCATCGGCTCATCTGTGAGGTAATCGATGAACTCAATCTCAAAGAAAAAGCCATAGGTGTGGCTCCAGTAGGGTGTGCTGTTCTCGCCTATGACTACTGGGATTTTGATGTGAGTGAGGCCGCCCATGGACGCGCTGCCGCCGTCGCCACCGGTATCAAACGGGTATGGCCAGACAGACTGGTGATCAGCTACCAGGGAGACGGTGACCTCGCCTCTATCGGGATGGGAGAAACCATCCACGCTGCCAACCGTGGCGAAAACATCACCGTGATCTTCATCAACAATGCCAACTATGGGATGACTGGTGGTCAGATGGCACCCACAACCCTTGTGGGACAGAAGACCCCGACAACTCCAGCGGGAAGAGATCCTTCCAGCATGGGGTTCCCTATCAAGATGGCAGAGCTCATTGCCTCGCTCCCGGCTGTACGATACTCCGTCCGAACAACCGTGGCCGACTTCAAGGGAGTGATCCAGACCAAAATGGCAATCAAAAAAGCGTTTGAACTTCAGATGAAAGGAGAAGGGTATACCTTTGTCGAGATTCTCTCCAACTGCAACACCAACTGGGAGATGAGTCCTATCGACGCTAACCGTTTCATCCTGGATACGGTGGTCCAGACCTTCCCCCTCGGAACATTCAAAGACGAGAGGTGCTTATGAAAGAACAGGTGATTTTGTCAGGATTTGGGGGACAGGGGATCCTTTCGGCCGGGTTTCTCCTCGCTGAGGCATCGATGCAGGCAGGACTCAACGTGACCTACTACCCCTCCTACGGGGCAGAGATGCGCGGAGGAGCCGCCAACTGTCATGTGGTTATCTCCGATACAGAGATCTATTCCCCGGTGATCGCAGAGGCTGACACCCTCATAGCCCTAAGTGGACCGGCCTTTGACAAGTTTTCCCCGATGGTCAAATCAAGCGGCACCATTCTCGTCGACAAGAGTGTGCAGACCAAAAACGTCTCTGCCAGAGTGGTAGCACTCCCCTTTGAGGAAGTGGCTCTCAAAGAGGTGGGCAATATACGTGTTCTCAACACCCTTATTCTGGGGACATACGCCGTCCTTCATGCCTCCTGGCTCAAGAAAGAATGGCTTGAAAACGCCCTCAAACACAAATTCGGCACAAAAGGACAAAAGGTTATCGACCTTAACCTCAAAGCACTCGAGAGGGGATATACGCTTTTACCGTGAGAACACAAAGGAGACACACGATGACGAAGCGCGGGTGGTGGTTTTTCCTTTTAGCCATCCCCCTGTGGGGACTGGAGGTTAGTCTTGAACCTGAGGAGATAGGGAGAGACGAGGTGGCTGTTCTGACCATATCCCACAACGAAGCCATCGAAAACATCTCCCTCCCTCAAGTCGAAGGGTTAAAGTTCCAGTACCAGGGGGTGTCCCAGTTTTCCTCCATACAGATTATCAATGGCAAAACCACCATGTCAAAAAGTTATCAGTACAGCTATGCCATCCTCCCCACCCGAGAGGGCAAGTTCACTCTCCCCTCTTTTGAAATCACCGACAAGAAAAAAAACACCTATCGCAGCGACCCTCTGGTGCTTCGTGTTGTAGCCCATAGGACATCAAACCCCACCACAACAGCTGGCCAGAACACCTTTGTCCTCCCACGGCTTTTTTATCAGCTTGAACCAAACAAGCGTTTTGCTCAGCAGAATGAACCCATCATCCTCACCGGCTATCTGGTCAGCGATGTGAAGGAAGCCCTCTTTTATCCCATCCAGTTGGTGAGACCCCTCATAGCAAACAACTGTGTCCTCTATGATGGCACATCCTTTCTCCCCACAGAGATCAAAAAACACGAATCCTACTGGTACCGTCCTATTCACCAGTGGGTTCTCTTTGGGGTAGAAGCTGGAGCATTGCCCATCGGGGCACCCCAGATGATTGCGGTAACTCCAGTGGGACAGGTCAATCTCCCGACAGAAAACATCGTCCTCGACATCCGAAAACAAGAGAATTTCATCTACCGTGGAAAACTCGATGGCAGCGTCTCCCTATCATCCAGCATCATCACGCAGGGATCAAGTGCCGAGTATATCATCACCCTCCACGGAACAGGCAATCTCACCATGTTTTCAGACCTTCTTCGAGGACAGAGCCTCTCCAATATGACTCTCTCCCCCGTCAAAACCAGGCTCATCCTCACCAACTGGAAAAAAGAGCCAGAGTTCATCCAGACACTCTCCTATCAGATAACCCCACAATCCCCTGGGGCGTATACGATACCATCCCTGACCATCTCCTACGAAACCCCTCAAGGAGAAAGGCGTCGTTTAACCCTCCCCGCCCAGAGGTTCGAGGCGATACCCGCCTCCCCCAAAAGTGGGGAGTTTGTCTATCTTCCTGTAACGGCAAAAAACATTCGCTACGTTGGACAATCGGTAGTATTCTGGTTATTTGTCCTTGTCCTCCTGGCTTTTCCCCTAAGCTTTGAGTGGTGGACACGCCACCAAACACGAATGTCTCAGGATGAGAGTTATGCCCGCCATATCCGTTCCCTCACCAGGATGGACGAATACTTTGCCGAAGCCGAACATCTTCTCAAAAAACAGGAATACCGCCAGTTTGCCCAGACTTTTTACAAAGCTCTCCTCACCTTCATCCTGGATAGGGAGAAACTCCCCAACCATCTCGATAAAAAGCACCTCTTTGAAAAACTTCAGGGACACGGCTGGAGTAATGAAGAAACCGAAACCCTCAGATCCATGCTGGGAAAACTTGAATCCCTCGCCTATGCCCCTTCAATAGAGAGCAACCAGCTTGGCGAGGTCTACGACAAGACCCTTCGTCTCCTCCGAGAACACTACCGCTTGTTGTGAGAAACAAGATAAACGTGCATCTCACAACACTGACAGTCAAATTCCAGCCTCAGAAGCGTATACTGCGTCGCAAGGTACAACGGCTCAAGTGGTTTTGGACTCGCCTTGAGAAACTCTTTCCCCTGTCCCTCGTAATGAGGATAACGGTCACAGAGCCCAAGCTCCAGGCGTAGACAGGTTCTCGTCGTCATGACCCGCCTCCCCGTGAGGTCGAGTCCACTTTCCGCCCCTCGCTCGTGCACACGAAAACCATACCTTTCATACAAAAGCCGTGCCTTTTCGTTCAGCACATTGAGACGAAAGTCCCACTCCATCCCTGCCAGAGGCGTCGTCATACTCTCTGGCAAAACATGCTCACTCTCCAGACGAGGAAAGCTTCTGATCCTCTCCTGATGAAAAGCCTCAATCACCTGCCGCCGCCACTCATTAAGCCTTCCCACAGGAATAAACAGGGGCTTCTCCCAACGAAGAACAAGTTCTCTCAGTCGGTAGGGGGTATTGCCGAGCTTTCCCAGCTGTCGGGAAACCACCTCGGTTGCCTGATCCGGGTTTTCCGCATAGGTCTTGTCACAGGAAAACTCCTGTCTCACCGAAAGCCCCGTCACATCCGTTACGGTTAACGAAATACCATAAGGCAACTCCTCCAGAAGCAAGGAAACCAAAATAATCCTTTTCGGTGGATGAGACTTTATAAAACGGGTAAACGCCTCATCGTGATTACGGTAGATTTTGTAGCCTTTTCGGATAAACGATGCCCCATCACTAAAGATCTTTCCATCTTTGACCGTATTGACACGGGCACCCTGGAGGTTTTTCTGCCAGTCGAAATAACAGATCCCATCCCCCGCCACGATGTTGTGCTCTCGATCCAGGAGAAAAAAATGCTTATTGGCAAAACTCACATCACCGATATACTCCCCTATAGACTTCTGGGTCGAGAGGGAGAGTACACTCTCTTTTGTTTTTTCTCTCCCGAGGATCCAGTACGAGGTAAACCCTCGATTAAAAGACTTGGCAAGCTGAGGTTGAAAACCCAACTCCACCGTGTCCTTCAGCGGATAGCCTCGTTTGACACGAATCTCATCCAGTTTCTGCCGGTAGGCTGCCACCACATTGGTGACATAATCAACTTCCTTGAGCCGTCCCTCGATCTTAAACGATGTCACCCCAGCATCAACCAACGCCTCAAGGTTATCAATCTGACACATATCCCTGGGAGAAAGCCAGTAGCGAGGTCTCCCTATCGGATTCTGGTACCTATCCAGAAGCTGATACGAGAGACGACAGGGTTGAGCACACTGACCACGGTTGCCACTTCTTCCCCCAAGCGCATAACTCAGGTAGCACTGACCACTGTAGCTGATACAGATAGCCCCATGGACAAAAGCCTCGAGCTCCACCGTGGTTACCTCACGGATAGCCTTTATCTCCGCCAGGGAGAGACTCCTCTCCAGGATTAGCCTCTTGAACCCAAGCTCTTCGAGAAAACGAGCCTTTTCCGGTGTGGTGATATGGCACTGCGTACTGGCAAAAAGGGGAATGGAAGGAAGATCAAGCATAAGGATCCCCATGTCCTGAATGATAAGGGCATCTGCCCCCACTTCATACAACTGATGAATCAGCTTCTCCACCTCAGAAAGCTCATCATCAAAGAGAAGGGTGTTGATCGTGACATACACCCTCACATGAAAACCATGGGCATACTGGATAACCTCGGCAATATCCTCCAGGCTATTATGGGCATTCATACGAGCACTGTAGGCAGGTCCACCTATATACACAGCATCTGCCCCAGCATCGATAGCTGCCGTAGCGGTAGCGAGATCCTTGGCGGGAGCAAGGAGTTCCAGTTCTCTCATCCTAACGCTCCAGTATTCGATATCCAAACCAGAAAAGCGCATGGAGAATGGGTCTTCTCACCGCAAGCCTTCGATGAAGATAGGTGATAATCTGATTGCGATTTCTGAGGATATCTACCACAAGACGCTTCTTATCCTGAACAAAACCACAGAGGATGTCCTGACTCTCTGAATGAAGACGCTCATCCGAAAGAGGTCCACAAAGCTTTTCTTTGAGGTTTGCCTTCTGATGCACATGGAGAATCTTGTACACCTCATCCACCATGTCCCTGGTTTTGTCGGCTCCCAGGATAAAACTCTCAAAAAAACCTATATCATTCCCATCCGTGAGATACGCCCCAATAATCGCATCTTCAAAGACAGTTTTTAACGGGATAAGAAGCCTTTGCCGAAACTCCTTTGGTAGCCAAAAAAACAAAAGACCCACTATATCGTAGAAAATAGCCCAGAACCAGAAGGACAAACGGGTTTCAAAGATATTATCATTCATCATTACTCTCCTCGAAGCACCCAGAATTGCCCCCAGCGAAGATCACAGAACAATCTCCCCTCTCGCACTCCCCTCCAAAACCAGCGCTCAAATACCCCATAAGAACACCCCCGTTTGAAACCATATGCCGGGAAAAGAAGACCATCATCACTTTTCCCCTGCAAAAGACCCACCATGAAAGATAAAGGCACCCCAAACCCCTGGCGACGCAAAGGCTTTCCCTCAAAATACCTCGTCAGTCCCTTGAGAGAGAGTCCGCTCCCAATCCAGCGAAGCATGGCCTTCCAGAGTTGGTAGGCATAGATTCGACGCAGCAGTATCTCCCACTTCCCCTTCAAAAACGCAGCCACCATAAACCTCATCCCTGGTCTATACTCCCTCTCCCGTTTCAAAAGGGTACGGGGAGAGAGAAAAAGATAGGCATGACCACCCTTGCCATCCCGACTGGCACGACCAATCTGCTGGAGATAGTCTTCGAGAGAGGGAGGCGGTTCAAGGTGAACAACCGTACGAATATCCGATTTATCAATCCCCATACCAAAAGCCGATGTGGCTACCACCCAATGCACCTCACTCGCAAGAAACTTCCGTAGATTCTCGTCCCTTTCGAACCGAGACATCCCCGCATGATAAACAGCGGCAGGAACCTCCTGAGACAGGAGAAAAGCCACCCTCTCACATTCATATCGAGACTGAGTATATATGATCCCCGGTCCGCCCCTGGATACCACTCGACGCAAAAGAGGAAAGGGGTTTTCCCTCACTTCCAAATGAAGGGTAAGATCGCCTCGAAGGGGAGACTGGGTAATCTCCACAGGATCACGCAGTTCGAGGAAGTGGGAGATATCTCTTTTTACCAGAGGGGTGACTGTAGCACTGAGAGCCACCCTCCTTGCTCGAGGAAACTGGCGCAAAAAGGTTCTTATCCTTCGATAGGATGGTCTGAAGGTTCTCCCCCACAGGGAAACACAATGCGCCTCATCGATCACCACCGCTTCCACCGTCTGCATCCTCAAAACTTCAAGAAAACGCCGCGAAAAAAGCCTCTCAGGGGTAACATAGACAAGCGCATACTCCCCCATCTCCCGAAAAACCCTCTCCTGTTCTTCTGGCTCCTGAAGAGATGAAAGATACCCTGCCCTGACACCTGTTTCCGTCAGCTTCATCACCTGATCCTGCATCAGGGCAATCAACGGTGAAATCACAAGAGTAATCCCTGACTGATCCAGCGAAGGAAATTGATAACAGAGGGATTTTCCTCTCCCTGTAGGGATCGTGATAAGCATATCCCTCCCCTTCTCCCAGGCGTTTAAGGCTTCCTGTTGAAACGGGTGCAGTGTGGTGATTTTCTTCCGTGAAAGATAGTCTTCCTTCTGGCTAATAGAAGCACTCCTTTATGAAAGTGTCAGGAGATGGCGAAACGTTGGTTCCAGAAGCTCCTGGAACCTATGATCAAAATGATTCTTGTCGGCCTTCATCTTGATAAAACACTCCCGGCAACTCTTTTTCCCCACGGTCAACTCCCCTGTCATCAAAAGGGTAAAATAGTTCACCACCGAGAGGAAGCGGCTCATCTCACTGAGTTCTGGTCCCTTTTTCCCTGCTGGCTGACCTGTCCCATCAATGTACTCCTCGTGGTTGGCTATAGCCTCGATAACACTATCCTCTATCTGATGCCGACTCTTTTCGGAGATAATGAGTTGTGCTGAATCATGAGCATGGTCTCTTAAGAGTTTCGCATGCTCCGGGGGAAGCCCTGCCCGCTTGGCATCCACAAGCTGCTGGTTATACTTCAATAAACCAACATCCATGAGAAGAGTCCCCTGAATCAGTTTGTGGACATAGCTCGCATCCACCATGCCCTGCAGAGCAGAGATAGAATAACTGTGATACAGAGCCAATCCCACAGCCCCAAACAAAAGCGACTGCTCAAAAAGTTTCTTAGAAAAGTTTTTCATCTGGGAAAGCTTCCATACCAGGTAATCCTCATCCATGATAACAGCCTTCATATACTTGTTGATGAAGTCCTTTTTCTGATGGGGTAGCCCTGAGATAAGGGGATGCGTACTGACAAAGGAAACCGCGTATGCTGCCCACTGGATACGCTTGCTCTCTTCAATATAGTGAAGAAAAGCCTCTTTCACCTGAAGCTTTTTGGTTTTGATTTCGGGACACCGATCCTGAATCCTATAGATGTCCTTCTCTGTTAAAACCTTTTCTGTGCCCACTAAGGGATTGAGACGACTATCATACACCGGCTCAACAAGAAGAAAGCTCTTCCCCTCTTGAATCAGCTTAAGGAGTTCATCTAAAGTGAAAAAATAGGTTGACATTCTCTCCTCCCCATTAGCCCCCCATGATGTATTCCTTCACTCTTCTTTTTCCTCTACCATGTAGTTTGGTGCTTCCTTGGTGATGATGACATCGTGCGGGTGGGACTCACGCAGGGAAGCACTCGATATACGGACAAACCTGGTTTTTGTCTGAAACTCCGCGATCGTAGCACAGCCACAATATCCCATAGCAGAGCGTAAACCACCAATCAGCTGATACACGACATCTTTCGCATCTCCTTTGTAGGGAACCCGTCCTTCTATCCCCTCGGGTACGAGTTTCTCAGGCTCATACTCATCCTGGAAATACCGAGACTTCGAGCCCTCTACCATAGCCCCAAGCGATCCCATCCCACGGTACGACTTGTAGCGTCGCCCCTTGTAGATCACAAACTCCCCGGGGCTTTCTGTCGTCCCTGCGAGAAGATTGCCTATCATCACCACATCCGCCCCTGCTGCGAGAGCCTTGGCTATATCCCCGGAAAACTTAATCCCCCCATCCGCAATGAGCGGAATACCTGCCGATCTGGTTACTCTGGCCACATCCAGGATAGCACTGATCTGAGGAACCCCCACACCCGCCACCACTCGTGTGGTACAGATAGAACCAGGCCCAATCCCCACCTTCACAGCATCGGCTCCCGCATCGATGAGAGCCCTTGCAGCCTCTGCCGTCGCTATATTACCAGCTATCACATTCTGTGAGGGAAATTGTTTTTTCACCATCTTTACCATGTCGATCACCTTGCGAGAATGCCCATGGGCAGTATCCACAACAATAATATCCACCCCTGCTTCAATGAGCTTGCTCACCCTCTCAAGTTCTGCTTCCCCTGTGCCTACCGCAGCAGCAACCCTGAGGCGCCCACTCTCATCCTTGGTCGCATAGGTATGCTCAACAATCCTGGTGATATCTTTGAGTGTAATCAGCCCCACCAGGGTGTTCTTTTTGTTAACCAGGGGGAGCTTCTCTACACGGTTTTTGCGCATGATTTCGCCTGCTTTGTTGAGATCCACCTGCTGAGGATTCTCTACCTCATAGACGATGAGTTTCTCTCTCGGTGTCATCACCTCATGGACGGGAATATTCTTCGCCTTTTTCTCGTCGTAAAACTCCAGATCCCGTTTGGTAATGATCCCCATGAGTTGTTTCTCACCGTTCACAACAGGGATGCCAGAGATCCTCTCCTGACGCATGAGGAGTCTCACATTTTCGATAGTTTGAGAATAGTCGATCGTAACAGGCGTCTCAATGATAATATTTTCAAATCGTTTGACCTTACGCACCTCCTCTGCCTGTCTGGCAGGGGTAAGATTACGATGGATCACCCCTATCCCGCCGAGTTGAGCGATAGCAATAGCCATATTGGCATCGGTAACCGTATCCATCGCCGCTGACATCAGGGGTATATGAAGACGAATATCCCTGGTGAGCCGTGTTTCCGTTGAAACCTGAGCAGGCACCACCTCAGAATAGTTTGGCACAATCAAAACATCATCAAAGGTAAGCCCGATATCCTCAAAATAGAATTTATCTTTCATTTATCTCTCCTACAAACCCAGAACCTCTTCGATAGTGTAGCGTCTCGCTGGTTTGCCGGTGAGAAACTTGGCCGCTCTCACCGCCCCACGAGCAAAGGTTTCTCGAGAAGATGCCTTATGAGTGATCTCTATCCGCTCTCCAATCCCACAGAAACTCACCGTATGATCCCCAACGATATCCCCACCGCGAACAGCATGCACCCCAATCTGTCTCTCAGGACGCTCCCCGGTGATACCAGAACGTCCATAAACAACATCCTCTGTCTGATACACCTCTTTGAGCACCTCGAGAAGCTTCACCGCTGTCCCGCTGGGGGCATCTTTTTTGAGTCGGTGATGAGCCTCAACAATCTCCACATCAAACCCGGAGGAAAGCACCATAGCCGCCATACGCACAAGCTTCGCCATAAGATTGACCCCAACACTAAAATTGGGAGCCCACAGAACTGGTATCTGCCTGCTCGCCTCATCCAGTATCCTGAAATGTTCCTGTCCAAGCCCCGTCGTACCTACGACATAGGCTTTTGTAAAACGGGAGGCAACCTCAACATGATGCCCAAGAGCCTCAGGAGAACTAAAGTCAATAAACACATCACACCCGGCAAGGGTAGACACATCCGAGGAAAGAAGTACCCCCTGCTCCCCAACACCTGCGACGACACCCGCATCCTGTCCCAAAAGAGAACACTGCGACGACTCCAGCGCCCCCCCTAGACGACACTCCACATCCTGACTGATAACCTGGATAAGGGTGCGACCCATCTTGCCTGCAGCTCCCATGATGCCAATGGTGATCATGAAAACCTCTCTTTTTGCTTTTTCATATTATAGGCAAAACAGGCAAATAAATCAAGTATTTTACACCTGAGAAAAACAAAAACCCTACTTTCTGTTGATAGAAACGACAGATGTAAACAAATAAGCAAAAAAGACATCCGGTGGCATATTGACAAAGAGCTTCTCCTGCAATACCTGATAGAGCTCCTCCCTATCCCTCACCCCCATCTTGGTGTAGAGTTGGTTGATATGATACTTCACTGTGGGTAGAGAGATAAAATTTTCATTTGCTATCGTCTGGATACGTTTCCCCTGGAGAATCCCGCGAAGAATATCAATCTCCCGAGAGGTAAGCTTGAACTGTTCCCACAGCTGTTCCCTGGGAAGCAGAAGATGGTCCAGCCACTCCTGAAGGGGAAGAGACAGAAAACGCACACCCCGGAAACTCCTCTCGTCAGGAAGCTCTATTGGATACCAGAACGAAAGAAACCAGCACAGTGTTTTCTCATTCCTGGCACAGGATATGAGCTTGTAAAATTGTGACTTTCCCCCTCTGGTTTGTTCGTAGTATCCCCGTATAGTCTCATTGGCACCAAAAATCTCCTCCCAGTGAGGCCTGTCATCCTTCCTTAACTTGAGCTTTTCTCTCGCCAGGGCATTGGCATAGAATACCCGTCCCTCCTCCGTAAAATCAATCAAAAGAAAAGGCAAACTATCAGCAAGGGCACGAAAATAATTATCCAGTCGCTCGATGAGATTGTCTTTTTTCTGTCGTTCAATCGAGAGAATGTGGGCTCGTTGTGCCTCATTGAGAGCAAGCTGAATCATAACGGTGAGTTCCTTGTCTTCAAAGGGTTTGATCAGATACCCAAAGATATCCAGCTCCATAAGCTGCTGGAGATAAAACCCTGTCGAATAGGCTGAGAGACAGATGATAGGCACATACCTCTCACGTAGTATCTCTTTCGCCAGTTCAATCCCGTTTTTCTCTCCCTGGAGAACAATATCCATAACCACCACATCTGGAGAATGCTGGTGAAACGCTCTCAGACCCTCATCAAAATTTTTCGCCACTGCACAAACCTTGTAGGAACTTTTCTCCAGCAACCGGGCAATACTCAACGCAATAATACTTTCGTCCTCAACGATGAGGATTTTTTTACTCTCTTCCTGCATACATGTGTATTATACCATAACATTTAAAAAAAACAACTATACCTGAGGTATAGTTTTTTGCAGAATATTTTACAAAAAAGATGAAGTGTCTACAGAAAAAAAACATCTACCTTATCTAAGCGAGAAAACGCTCAAAAAGATACTCGGCTATAGCTTTTGCTCCACCTGGTTCTCCCATGTGTTCCC
>FWWL01004768.1_pt1 | contig 22290 bp, 21 predicted proteins | sample 2228331 | NCBI WGS metagenome assembly FWWL01 (sample SAMEA103939775, study PRJEB20133) | metagenome | reverse complement strand
TGCTGGCCAGCAAGCTGTACAACTTCCCGTCCTTCATGGGCAGCGTGGCGGACAAGCGGGTGCCCGTGGCGGAGAAGCCGGACGCGGGCCGGCGGTGGGTGCGGGCGGCGGTGATCCGCGACCCCTTCGGGTCCAACCCGCCGGACAAGCTGCGGGTGCTGGCGGACGCGGAGCAGTGGTCCACCAACATCGGCCACCCCGGTCCCGCGAACCCCGCGGAGGGCGAGATCTTCGACACCTACCTGATCCCCGACATGTTCGCGCAGGCGGCCACCGGCCGGCTGAGCGTGCGGGAGGCGGTGGAGCAGACGCACCGGCGCTGCGTGGAGATCTTCCGCAAGTGGCGGCAGCAGGGCCTGGTGGGCGGCGGGCGCGACCGGTGACGGGTCGGTCTTTGGGGGAAGAGACCTTGGCGACCGCGGCGGGGGCCCTCGGGACCGAGGAGGCCCCCCTCGGGTACGTGGAGACCCGGGGCCTGTGCAAGCACTTCGGCGACGTGCGGGCCGTGGACGGGGTGGACCTGTGCGTCCTGGAGGGCGAGTTCGTGGTGCTCCTCGGCCCCAGCGGCTGCGGCAAGACCACCCTCATGCGCATGATCGCGGGCCTGGAGAAGCCCACCGCGGGGGAGATCTACATCGCGGGCGAACGGGTGCACCACGACGTCCCGCCGCGGGCCCGGGGCGTGGCCATGGTGTTCCAGAGTTACGCCCTGTACCCGCACAAGACCGCGTTCCACAACATCGCGTTCCCCCTGGAGGCCGCGGGGGTCGACCGGCCCACCACCCGCCGGAAGGTGGAGTGGGCCGCGGCCCTGTTCGGCCTGGAGCGGCTGCTGGACCGCCACCCCCGCCAGCTGTCGGGTGGCGAGCGGCAGCGGGTGGCCTTGGCGCGGGCGGTGGTGCGGGACCCGAGGGTGTTCCTGCTGGACGAGCCCCTCAGCAACCTGGACGCCAAGCTCCGGGCGGTGGCGCGGTTCGAGCTGAAGCAGCTGCAGCGGCAGCTCGGGACCACCACCATCTACGTGACCCACGACCAGGTGGAGGCCATGGGGTTGGGGGACCGGATCGCGGTCATGGACAAGGGGAAGGTCCGCCAGATCGGCACCCCGAAGGACGTCTACGACAACCCCGCGGACACCTTCGTGGCCACCTTCCTGGGTTCCCCGCCCATGAACCTCATCGAGCTGGACGAGCGGACCCTGGTGGGCTTCCGCCCGGAGCACTTCCTGCCCCGGGAGGCCTTCGGGGACGAGCCGGACCTGGTCACGTACCGCCTGCGGGTCCGGGAGGTGGAGTACCTGGGCGCGGACCGCCTCGCGTACGGCTACCTGGAGGAGGAGCGGCGCAGCGACCAGCCCGTCATCGCCGCCGTCCCCATCACCATCACCCTCTCCCTGGCCGAGGGGGAGGTGTACGAGTTCGCGGTCCGGCGGCGCGACCTGCGGTACTTCGACGCCCGCACGGGGCTGCGGAAGCCTACTAGCTAGGAGGCCGCCCGTGGACCCGCGCTGGACAGCCCGCGTGGTGCCGGCCCGGGCAGGGAGGTAGGGGATGACCACCGGGCCGCAGGCGCAGGTGACGCTCGCCCCGCCGGCGCGCGCGTTTCCCCGGCGGACCCTGGCGGACCAGGAGTCGGTGCTGGGGCCGCTGTTGCTGGCGCCCGCCCTGGTGTACGTGATCGTGCTGGTGGGCGTGCCCTTCCTGCTGGCCATCCTGCTGAGCTTTTCCTCGGCCACCGCGGGCAGTTTGGACTTCCAGTGGGTGGGGGTCCGGAACTTCGCCCGGCTGCTGGCGGACCCCCAGTTCCACCGGGCCCTGGCCAACACCCTGCGGTTCATGCTGGTCTCCCAGGTGCTGGTCATGGTGCTGGCCACCGCCGCCGCGAACGTGCTGGACGCCGCCTTCGTGGGCCGCCGGGTGGTGCGGTCCCTGCTGCTGCTCCCGTGGGCCGCCCCCGTGGCGCTGGCCTCCATGGCGTGGGTGTGGATCTTCGACTCCACCTTCAGCGTGATCAACTGGACCCTGAAGGTCCTGGGTCTTTTGCCCGGCTGGCTGTACTGGTTCGGGGAGCCGGGGCTGGCCACCGCGGCCATCATCACCGTGCACGTGTGGCGGATGTTCCCCTTCGCCACCGTCATCCTCCTGGCGGGGATGAGCGCCATCCCCCAGGACATCCGGGAGGCGGCGGTGGTGGACGGCGCGGGGTTCTTCCGGCGTCTGTTCCACGTGAACCTCCCCATGCTGCTGCCCGTGATCGCGGTGGCGGTGCTGTTCGGCGTGGTGTTCACCGCCACCGACTTCAGCGTGGTGTGGCTCCTGACGCGCGGCGGGCCGTACAACAGCACCCACGTGCTGTCCACCCTGGCCTTCCAGCGGGGCATTCTGGGCGCGAACCTGGGAGAGGGGGCCGCGGTGGCCCTGTTCCTGCTGCCCGTGCTGCTGGTGGCCGCGGTGGTCATGCTCCGGCTGGCCCGGCGGGCGGAGGTGGGCACGTGACGGCTCAGGCGGCCGTGCGGGTGGGCAAGCGGGTGGCCCTGTACGCGGCCGCGCTGGCCTTCACCGTGTTCGCGGTGTTCCCCTTCTACTGGATGTTCCTCACCGCCTTCAAGCAGAACCGCGACCTGTACGTGGGCGCCACGAACCTCCAGCACGTCCCGTGGATCTTCAACGACCCGCCGACGCTGGCGCACGTGAAGCTGCTGTTCTTCGGGACCCCCTACCTGGTGTGGGTGAAGAACACCGCCCTGGTGGGCCTGGCGGTGGTGGCCATCACCCTGCTGGTGGCGGTCCCCGCGGGGTACAGCCTGGCGCGGCTGGCGGGCCGGTGGGGGGAGCGGCTGGGGATCGGCATCTTCCTCACCTACCTGGTCCCGCCCACCCTCCTGTTCATCCCCTTCGCGCGGGTCATCTCCCTGCTGGGGCTGCAGAACCAGCTGGGCGCCCTGGTGCTCGTCTACCCCACCTTCACCGTGCCCTTCTGCACGTGGCTCATGATGGGCTTCTTCCGGTCGGTGCCGCGGGACCTGGAAGAGCAGGCCATGATCGACGGCTACAGCCGACTGGCGGTGATCGGGAAGGTGGTCCTCCCCCTGGCCGTCCCGGGCATGCTCACGGTGGTCATCTTCGCCTTCACCCTGGTCCTGCAGGAGTTCGTGTACGCCCTGACCTTCATCAGCCAGGTGGAACGCATGACCCTGAGCCTGGGCGTGCCTGTGGCCCTGGTGCGGGGGGACGTGTTCTACTGGGGCTCCCTCATGGCGGCGTGTCTGATCACCAGCGTGCCCATCGCGGTGGTGTACAGCTCCTTCATCGACCGGTTCCTCGCGGGCTTGACCGCGGGGGCCGTCAAGGGGTAGCCCGTGCGGCGTGGCCGCGGCCCTGGCCCGGTTTGACCCCTCCCGTCGCCCGGGGTAGCATCGAGGAAACGAGGTGCGACCCCGGGAGGGACGTGTATGCCGCTCGCCCCCGAGACGTACGTGCAGGCCGCCAGCACCCTCCGGCGGGTGCTGTTCGAGATCAAGAAGGTCATCGTGGGCCAGGACCTCCTGTTGGAACGGATCCTGGTGGCCCTGCTGGCCCGCGGCCACATCCTCATCGAGGGCGTGCCCGGGCTCGCCAAGACCTTGGCGGTGAAGACCACCGCGCAGGTGGTGGGCGGGGAGTTCAAGCGCATCCAGTTCACCCCTGACCTGGTCCCCGCGGACCTGGTGGGCACCCGGATCTACAACCAGCAGCGGGGGACCTTCGAAGTCGAGCTGGGCCCGGTGTTCGCGAACCTGGTGCTGGCGGACGAGATCAACCGGGCGCCCGCCAAGGTGCAGTCCGCGCTGCTGGAGGCCATGCAGGAGCGGCAGGTGACCATCGGCAAGCAGACCTTCCGCCTGCCCGACCCCTTTTTGGTCCTGGCCACCCAGAACCCCATCGAGAGCGAGGGGACCTACCCCCTCCCGGAGGCGCAGGTGGACCGGTTCATGTTCAAGGTGGTCATTACCTACCCCTCCGTGCACGAGGAGATCGAGGTGGTGGAACGGGGGACGGGGGAGACGCGGCCCGTGGCGGAGCAGGTCCTCACCACGGACCAGCTGCTGGACCTGCAGCGGGTGGCGGACACGGTGTACGTGGCGCCCCGGGTGATGGAGTACGCGGTGCAGCTGGCGGTGGCCACCCGGGACCCGGCCAGCGTCGGCCTGGGGGAACTCCGTCGGTACATCCAGTTCGGCGCCAGCCCGCGGGCGCCTTTGAACCTGGTGCTGGGCGCCAAGGCCCTGGCGGTGCTGCGGGGCCGGGAGTACGCGCTTCCGGAGGACGTGCGGGACCTGGCCTACGACGTCCTCCGGCACCGGTTCGTGCTGTCCTACGAGGCCCTGGCGGAGGACATCTCCCCCGACCAGCTCGTCGAACGGATCCTGGACCGCGTGCCGCTGCCCAAGGTGCACATCGGCGACCCGTATGGAGACACCCGAGCGGATCTTGAGGCGCCTCGAGTTTAGCGTCGTCCGGAGGCTGGACGGCTTCCTGTTCGGCGACTACACGGGGCTGTTCTACGGGCCCAGCCTGGACCTGGCGGAGGTGCGGGAGTACGTCCCCGGGGACGAGGTGCGGAGGATCGACTGGAACGTCACCGCCCGCACCACCCGCCTGCACGTCCGGCAGTACCGGGAGGAGAAGGAGCTCACCGCGTGGCTGGTGGTGGACCTGTCGCCCTCCATGGCCTTCGGGACCCGCCGGGTGCTCAAGCGCCAGCTGGCGGAGGAGTTCTGCGGGGCCGCCAGCTACATCGTCACGCGGCACGGGGACAAGGTGGGCGCGGTGTTCTTCCCCCACCCGTACCTGGTCCCGCCCCGCACGGGCCGCCGCCAGGCCCTGCGGATCCTGCACGCCCTGCGGACGATCCCCCCGGGTCCTCCCACGGGCCGCACCGACCTGGGCCGGGTGCTGCGGGACCTGTACCGCATGCTGCGGCGGAGGGCTTTGGTGTTCGTGGTGTCCGACTTCCTGTCGCAGGAGGGGTGGGAGGTGCCCCTGCGGCAGCTCGGCCACCGGCACGACGTGGTGGCCGTCCGCGTCACCGACCCCGCGGAGTCCGAGCTCCCGGACGTGGGCGTCCTCACCGTCCAGGACCCCGAGACGGGTCAGCAGGTCCGGGTGGACACCTCCGACCCCGCGGTGCGCCGCGCGTACCGGGAGCAGGCGGCGCGGCACGAGGCGTACCTGCAGCAGGCCTTCCGGTCCGCGCGGGTGGACGTGCTCGCCCTTTCCACCCACACGTCCATCGTGGAGCCCCTGGTGCGGTTCGTCACCTTCCGGAGGAGGCGGCGGTGGAGTTCACCTGGCCGGTGATGCTGGTGGGACTGGCCGCGCTGCCCCTGTTGGGGCTGGGGTACGCGGGGGTCCGACGGCGGCAGGCCCGGGCGGCGCAGGCGTTCGCGGACCCGCACCTCCTGCCGCTGTTGCGGTGGGGCCGGCCCCTGCGGGCTCCGTGGCTGCCCTTCGCCTGCTACGTGAGCGCGGTGGCGTTGCTGGTGCTGGCCTCCGCCCGGCCTACTGCCGCCATCCCGTTCCCCACCAACCAGGCGGCACTCGTGGTGGGGATCGACACCAGCAAGAGCATGGTGGCCCAGGACATCTCCCCCAGCCGGCTGGAGGCGGCCAAGCGCATGGCGAAGGAGCTGGTGCAGGCCGTCCCGCGGTCCGTGCGGGTGGGGCTGGTGGCCTTCAGCGACTACGCGCAGGTCCTCGTCCCGCCCACCGGGGACCGGCAGGAGGTCCTGGAGGCCATCGACCGGCTCCAGCCCCAGCAGGCCACCTCCATCGGCGCGGCCATCCTCATGGGCGTGCGGGCGCTGCCGGGACGGGAGCGGGCAGGCGAGGAGCTTTTGCGCCGCCAGCAGGGGGTGGTGCCGCCCGCGCCCTTCGCCCCGCCCCCCGTGCCGTCCGACCTCCCTCCGGGCGCGCTGGTGCTGTTCAGCGATGGAGTGTCCAACTTCGGCATAGACCCCGCGGAGGCGGTACAGGTGGCCCGGCAGTACCGGGTGTGGGTGCACACGGTGGGGGTGGGCACGCCCACCGGCCAGGTGCAGACCGTGGACGGCCAGCTGGTGTTCATCCCCTTCGACCCCAACGGCCTGCAGCAGATCGCGCAGCTCACGGGCGGCCGCTACTTCTACCCGCCCACCCCGGAGGACTTCCGCGCCCTCGGCCGGCAGCTGGGCCGGAGCATCGCCTGGCAGAAGCAGCGCATGGAGATCACCTCCCTGGTGGCGGCCCTGGGGGGCCTGCTGATGCTGGCGGGCGGGGCGCTGTCCCTGGTGTGGTTCCGCCGGGTACCCTAAAGGAGGGGCGGCCGTGTACGGGTTCCTGTGGCCTGGGGTGCTGTGGGGGGCTGTAGGCCTGCCGCTGCTGGCGTGGGCGTACGTGCGCCTGCTGGGGGGGCGCAGCCGCCGGACGGTCCTGCACACGCGCGCAGACGCCCTGGCGCAGGCCGCGCGCGCGGCCAGGCCGTGGCGGGCGCACCTGCCCGCGGCCGTCTTCGGGCTGGCCCTGGCCGCCGTCCTGCTGGCCGCGGCGCGGCCCACCGCTCCCCTCCCCGTGCCCGCCGCCCACGTGAACGTGGTGCTGTCGGTGGACGTGAGCCGCAGCATGCTGGCAGAGGACGTCCGCCCCAACCGCCTGGAAGCCACCAAGCAGGCGGCGGTGGAATTCGTGCGGGCTCTGCCGCGGAGCGCGCGGGTGGGGCTGGTGTCCTTCAGCTCCTACGCCACCCTCCTGGTGCCCCCCACCACCGACCACGCGCGGGTGGTGGAAGCCATCCGCGCCCTGCAGGCGGAGTTCGCCACCGCCATCGGGGACGGGCTGCTGGAGGCGGTGTGGGCGCTGCCGGGACGCACCCGGCCCAGCTCTCCCACGGGCACCCCCGCACCGCCCGCGGGCCGGCTCCCTCCCGGCGTGGTGGTGCTCATGTCGGACGGGCAGAGCAACCGGGGCGTCCTCCCGCAGGAGGCGGCCCGTGTGGCCCGTGACCAGCAGGTGAAGGTGTACACGGTGGGCGTGGGGACGCCGGAGGGCACGTTTTTGAACATCGCGGGCCGGCCCATCTGGGTCCGGTTGGACGAGGAGACGCTGAAGGAAGTCGCCGCCATCACCGACGGCACGTACTACCACGCCTCCTCCGCGCACGAGCTCCGCCGGGTGTACCGCAGCCTGGGCCGGACCATCGGGTGGGAGCACAAGACCACGGAAGTGTCCGCGGTGGTGGCGGCCGCCGCGGCGGCGCTGCTGGTCTCCTCCGTGGCGCTGCAGGTCCTCTGGCTGCACCGCGTGGCCTGACGGGAGCCCGGGGGTCATGCGCGCGGCGGTCCTGGAAGGACCCGGTCGACCCCTCGTGGTGCGGGACTGGCCGGAGCCGGTTCCCGGGCCGGGCGAGGTGCTGGTGCGGGTGCACGCGTGCGCGGTGTGCCGCACCGACCTGCACGTGGCAGACGGGGAGCTACCAGACCCCAAGCTGCCCCTGGTCCTGGGCCACCAGGTGGCAGGCGTGGTGGCGGCGGTGGGGGAAGGGGTAGAAGGGCTGCGGGAGGGCCACCGGGTGGGGGTCCCGTGGCTGGGGTGGACGTGCGGGCAGTGCCCGTACTGCCGGAAGGGCCTGGAGAACCTGTGCCGCCAGGCGCGCTTCACCGGCTACCACCGGGACGGCGGGTTCGCGGAGTACACGGTGGCCGACGCCCGCTACACCTTCCGGCTGCCGGAGGGCTACGACTCCGTGCACGCGGCCCCGCTTCTGTGCGCGGGCGTCATCGGCTACCGGTGCCTGCGCGTGGCGGGCGGGGCAGAACGTCTGGGCCTGTACGGATTCGGCGCCGCGGCGCACCTGATGGCGCAGGTGGCGGCCTGGCAGGGCCGGCGGGTGTACGCCTTCACCCGCCCCCAGGACCACCGAGCACAGGCCCTCGCCCGAGACCTGGGCGCCACCTGGGCGGGAGGCTCCGACCAGCTGCCCCCCGAGCCCCTGGACGCCGCCATCGTGCTGGCCCCGGTAGGCGAGCTGGTGGTCCAGGCCCTGCGCGCGGTGGGGCCCGGGGGTGTGGTGGTGTGCGGCGGGATCCACATGACGGACATCCCCTCCTTCCCGTACCGGCTGCTGTGGGAAGAACGGGCGGTCCGGTCGGTGGCGAACCTCACCCGCCAGGACGCGGAGGAGTTCCTGTCCCTGGCTCCCCGGGTGCCTGTACGGGTGCACGCGGTCCCCTACCCTCTGGAGGAGGCCAACCAAGCGTTGGACGACCTCCGGCGCGGACGGGTGTCGGGCAGCGCGGTGCTGGTGGTGCGGGAAGAAGGCCGCGTCCTGCGCTACCCTGAAAGGGGAGCAGACTCTGCGGAAGGGAGGGGTTGAAGGGTGCAGGAGCAGGGCCACCGGGCGCGCATCCTGGAGCTGTTGCGGGCGGCGGACGTGGAGGCCCTCCTGGGCCTGGACCGCCAGGACGTGCTGAGCCTGCACCTGGACACCGACCCCACCCGCCCGGAAAACCAGCGCAGCGAGCCCGCCTACCGGATCTGGGCGCGGCGTGCCCTCCACTCCCTGGCGGAGGGCCTGCCGCGGGAGGAACGCCGCCGTCTGTCGGAGCTCGCGGACCGCGTGGAGGCTAAGCTGCGGGACCACCGCCCGCGGGGCCGGGGGCTCAGCGTGTACGCGGCGGACGGTGTGTGGGAGGAGTTCACGTTGCCCGTACCCGTGGAAAACCGCGCCCGGTACGGGCTGGTGGACGTGTGGCCGCTGCTGTGGGTGCGGGAGGCCTACGTGCCGTACGCGGTGCTTTTGGTCCGGCGGGACCACGCACGGCTGCTGGTCACCCACCTGGGCGAGGCGGCGGTGGTGGAGGACGAGGAGTTCCACCTGGACACCCAGCACTGGCGGTTCACCGCGGGCAAACCGCCGTCCTTCGCCAAGGGCATGGGGATGTCCAGCAGCCGCGGGGCACAGCGGGACGTGTACGACGCGCGGGTGGAAGACCACGTGCGGCGGTTCTGGTCCGGCCTGGCGGCCGCCACCGCCCGTGCCCTGGAAGATCTGGCCGTCCCGCGGTTGATCCTGGGCGGTCCCCCGGAGGGGATCGCCGCGGTGCAGGACCTGCTGCCCGAACCTGTGCGCCGGCGGGTGGCGGGGACGGTCTCCCTCCCGCCGCTGGAGGACTGGCCGCAGATCCGCCAGCGGGTGCTGGAGGTGGCGCGGGCGGACCAGCAGCGCCGGACCTCCCAGGTGGTGGAAGCCCTGTTGGGCAACGCGGGGCCCGGGGGCGCGGTGCTGGACCTGGAGTCCACCCTGCAGGCACTGGCCCGCCGGCAGGTGCTCACCGTGGCCGCGGACCGCGACCTGCAGGCCCGGGTGTGGACCTGCCCGCGCTGCCGGTTCGCCACCTCGCAGCCCACGGAGCGCTGCCCGAGCTGCACACAGCCCGCCCGGGAGGCGGACGTGACCCAGGTACTCCCCCTGCTGGCCCGCGCCAACCACGCGGACCTGGTCCTCCTGCGGGAGGGGACCTTACGCCCGCACGGGGGCGTGGGAGCGCTACTGCGGTTCTCGTAGGAGGCGCAGGTGCTGCTGGCGTCCAGGGACATCCCCGCGGAAGTCCACGGCCACGGCCGGTTCGTGGTCCGGGAGCGGGACTTCACCCCCGCCTACCTGCGGACCCACGAGGAGGGCCGGCTGCGGGCGAAGGCGGAGGAGGCCCTGGAGGCGCTGCGGGACTGCACCCTGTGCCCGCGCAACTGCCACGTGGACCGGCTCGCGGGCCGGTTCGCGGTGTGCAGGGTGGGCCGGTACGCGCGGGTGTCCTCCTTCTTCCCGCACTTCGGGGAGGAGGACGTGCTGCGGGGCTGGGCGGGCTCGGGCACCATCTTCTTCGCCTGGTGCAACCTCCGCTGCGTGTTCTGCCAGAACTTCGAGACGAGCCAGATGGGGGAGGGGGTGGAGGTCGGCCCCCAGGAGCTGGCGGCCATGATGCTCCGCCTGCAGGAGGCAGGCTGCCACAACATCAACTTCGTCACCCCGGAGCACGTGGTGGCCCAGATCCTGGAGGCGTTGCCGTACGCGGTGGACCGGGGGCTGCGGGTCCCCCTCGTGTACAACACCAGCAGCTACGACAGCCTGCACAGCATCCGGCTCATGGACGGCGTGGTGGACGTGTACATGCCGGACTTCAAGCTGTGGCACCGGGAGCACGCCCGCAAGTACCTCCTGGCGCCGGACTACCCGGAGGTGGCCCGGCAGGTGATCCGGGCCATGCACGAGCAGGTGGGCGTGCTGAAGGTGAACGAGGACGGCCTGGCCCGCCGCGGGGTGCTGGTCCGCCACCTGGTCATGCCGGGCCTTCTGGACGACACCCGCGAGATCCTGCGGTGGCTGGGGGAGCTGTGCCCGGACACGTACGTGAACGTCATGGACCAGTACCACCCGGCCTGGAAGGCGCGCACGGAGGAGAAGTACGCGGAGATCAACCGGCGCATCACCAGCCGGGAGTACCAGCAGGCGCTGGCCTACGCCCAAGAGGCGGGGCTGTGGCGGCTGGACCGGCGGTGGCGGCGGGCAGCCTACTTGATCTCTTGGTGAAAGGGGGGAGGGAAGGTGGCGAAGGACCTGCAGGTGGAGCTGGAGGACCGGCCCGGCACCCTGGCGCAGCTGGGCGAGGCCCTGGGCCGGGCAGGGGTGAACATCGAAGGCATCTGCGGCGTACCCGTACAGGGGAAGGGGCGCATCCACGTGCTGGTGGAGGACGCCGCCGCCGCCCGCCGCGCCCTGGAGGCGGCCGGGATCCCGGTGGTGGCAGAGCGCGAGGTCCTGGTGGTGGACGTGGTGGACCAGCCCGGCACTTTGGGCTCCGTGGCCCGAAAGGTGGCGGACGCGGGGGTGAACATCGACTGGGTGTACCTGGCCACCCGCACGCGCCTGGTGCTGGCCGTCAGCGACCTGGAACGGGCGCGGTCCGCCCTGTCGTGAAGGCCCGGACTGGCGGGACCTGACAGCACGGAAAAGGGGGTGTTGGTGCCGTGCGGCGCACCGTGCGGGTGACCTGTTGGCTTCTGTGCGCGGCCTTGCTGGTGGCGCTGCCCGCGGGGGCGGGCGCGCAGGTGCAGCGGGTGGGCGCGTGGGTGGACGCGGTGGTGGCGGTGGAGGAGGCCAGCGACGCCGCCGCGGTCCGGCGGCTGGAAGCCCGCGACCTGCACGTGTGGTTCAGCTCCACCGCCAACCCGGAGGTGGCCAACCGGATCCGCCAGTCCAGGCTGCTGCGGTCCGGGGTGTCCTACGGCCTGTACCACGAGCTCACCTTCAACCCCGTGGGGCCGGTGTTCCCCGGCACGGACCGGCTGAACCCCTTCGCGGTGCCCCGCATCCGGGAGGCGGTGAACTGGCTGGTGGACCGCCGGCACATCGCGCAGGAGATCATGGGCGGCATGGGCGTGCCGCGGTGGCTGCCCATCAACACCAGCTTCCCCGACTACGCCCGGCTCGCGGACGTGGCGCGGCGGCTGGAGATCCGGTACGCAACCAACCCCGAGCGGGCCCGCTCCGTGATCACCGAGGAGATGCAGAAGCTGGGCGCCACCCTGGTGGGCGGGCGGTGGCAGTTCCGGGGCCGCCCGGTGAGCGTCACCTTCCTGATCCGGGTGGAGGACGAGCGGCGGCAGATCGGGGACTACGTGGCGGGCCTGCTGGAGCAGGTGGGCTTCGTGGTGGAGCGCCGGTACGGCCGCGCCGCGGACCTCAACCCCCTGTGGATCGTGCAGGACCCCGCGGAGGGCCGGTGGCACGTCTACACGGGCGGGTGGATCAGCACCGTCATCGACCGGGACCAGGCGGACACCTTCGACTTCTTCTACACCAAGCGCGGCCTGGCGCGCCCCCTGTGGCAGGCGTACCGGCCCAGCCCGGAGTTCGACCGGTTGAGCGACCGGCTCGCCAAGCGGGAGTTCCGCACCGTGGCGGAGCGCACGCGGCTCATGGCCCGGGCCCTGGAGCTGGCCCTGCAGGACTCCGCGCGGGTGTGGCTGGTGGAGCGGCAGGCCCTGTGGCCGTGGCGGGCGGAGCTGGAGCTGGTGAGCGACCTGGCGGGCGGGCTGAGCGGGTCGTTCCTGTGGCCGTACACGGTGCGGTTCCGGGGAAGTCCGGGCGGTACGGTCCGCGTGGGCGTGCCCAGCATCCTGCCGGAGCCGTGGAACCCCATCGGCGGGTCCAACTGGATCTTCGACACCGCCCTGTACCGCGCCACCCAGGACTACCCCCTGCTGCCCAACCCCCACACGGGGCTGCCCGAGCGGCAGCGGGTGGAGCGGGTGGAGGTCACCGTCCGCCAGGGCCTGCCCGTCACCAAGAGCTCGGACTGGGTCCAGCTGCGGTTTGCGCCCACCATCCGGGTCCCGGAGGACGCCATCATCGGCTGGGACAGCCGCTCCCAGCGGTTCGTCACCGTGCGGGAAAAGCACCCGCAGGGCCTGGAGGCCCTCGTGAAGAGCACCGTGTACTTCGAGCGGGACCTGTTCCGCAAAGTGCAGTGGCACGACGGCAACCGCCTGAGCCTGGGGGACATCCTGCTCGCGTGGATCCTCACCTTCGAGCGGGCGGACGAGTCCAGCCCCCTGTTTGACCGGTCGTACCTGCCCACCTTCCAGTCCTTCCTGGAGACCTTCCGGGGCTTCCGGATCCTCAGCGAGGACCCCCTGGTGGCGGAGATCTACAGCACCTCCTGGACCATGGACGCGGAGCTCATGACGGGGGCGGGGAGCTTCTGGCCCGTGTACGGGTTCGGACCCGGCCCCTGGCACACGGTGGCCCTGGGGATCCGGGCGGAGGCCGCGGGCAGGGCCGCCTTCACCGCGGCCAAGGCCACGGAGAAAAAGGTGGAGCGGCTGAACTACGTGGCCGGGCCCACCCTGGCGGTGCTGGACCGGGAGCTGGAAGCCGCCCGGGCGGAAAATTACATCCCCTTCGACCGCGCCCTGGGCCGGTGGATCAGGCCCGAGGAGGCCCGGCAGCGGTGGCGGCTGCTGGCCGCCTGGCGGGCCGGGCGGGGCCACTACTGGGTGGGGATGGGGCCGTTTTTGCTGCAGCGGGTGTCCCCCGTGGAGAAGATCGTGGAGCTGCGCCGGTTCGGCCGGTTCCCAGACCCCGCCAACAAGTGGCTGCGGTTCGGCGAGCCCCGCCTGGCCTCCGTGACCGTCACCGGACCCCGGCAGGTGCCCGTGGGGGCTGAGGCCACCTTCCAGGTGCAGGTCACCGACCGCGACGCCAAGCCCTACCCGCCGGAGGACCTGCAGGAGGTGAAGTACCTGCTCTTTGACGCCCGCAACGAGCTGGTCTCCCAGGGACGGGCGCAGCGGGCGGGCGAGGTGTGGCGGGTGGTCCTGCCCGCGGAGGTGACCCAGCGGCTGCGCCCCGGGTCCAACCGGCTGGAGGTGGTGGTGGTCTCCAAGGCGGTGAGCGTGGCGAGCTTCGCCTCCGCCACCTTCACCTCCCTGCCGCGCCCGTGAGTCCTCCGCCGTGGCGCAGGCGGTAGCCGTCGTCCCCCGGGCCCGGGTGCGGGGGCACCCCGCGGTGCGGGTGCTCCTGTACGCCCTCACCCGCCTGGTGAGCCTCCTGGCGGCGGTGGTGGTGGGCGTGTACCTCACCATCCTGGTGGCCAACATGGGCGGCTACGTGGACCAGATCAAGCGGGCGGAGGTCCGGGAGCAGGTGGCCCTGGCCGTTTCCTTCAACGAGCAGCTGCGGCGGCTGCCCGCAGACGTGCGGGAGCGGATCGCCGAGCAGATGGTCCGCAACGAGGAGCACCGCCTGGGCCTGGACCGGCCCTTCTGGTCCCGGTCCGTGACGTACCTGCGGGACGCGCTGCTGCTCCGCCTGGGGTTCGCGGAGCGGATGACCAGCGACACCGGCTCCCGCTCGGTGCGGCAGATCATCCTGGACCGGCTGCCCAGCACCCTGCTGCTGTTTTTGAGCGCGCAGCTGCTGTTGTTCTTCGCCTCCGTGGCCGCGGCCCTGGCGCTGTCGCGGCGGTACGGCAGCCTGGCGGACCGCCTGGTGGTGGCCCTGGCGCCCACCTCCGCGGCCCCCGCGTGGTTCTACGGCATCTTCCTGATCCTGGTGTTCGCCGCGGGGCTGCGGTGGCTGCCCTTCGGGGGCATGGTGGACGCGCCTCCCCCGGAGGGCAAGCTCGCGTACGCGGCCAGCGTCCTCAAGCACATGGTGCTGCCCCTGGCGAGCCTCACCCTGAGCTCCATCTTCCTGTCGGTGTACGCCTGGCGGACGTTCTTCCTCATCTTCAGCAGCGAGGACTACGTGGAGCTGGCCCGGGCCAAGGGGCTGCCCGGCAGGCTGGTGGAGCGGCGGTACATCCTCCGGCCCGCCCTGCCCACCGTCCTCACCTCCTTCGCCCTGGGGCTGATCGGGGCGTGGACGGGGGCCATCGTGCTGGAGACGGTGTTCAACTGGCCGGGGCTGGGCCGCGCCCTGTACCAGGCGGTGGGCCTGTACGACACGCCCGTGATCGTGGGCAGCACCATCCTGTACGCGTACCTGCTGGCGGTCACCGTGTTCGCCCTGGACCTGGTGTACGCGGTGGTGGACCCCCGGGTGCGGGTGGGGGCGGGAGGGGAGCGGTGAGGGGCAGCCTGCGGGAGCTGCTGCGCTACCCGTCCGCGGTGGCCGGCCTGCTCATCCTGGCGTTCCTGGTGGCGGTGTCCGTGTACGCGGTGGTGGCCATCCCGTACGGGGAGGCCATCCGGCTGTGGAGCGCGGGCGAGTCCGCCTGGCCCCGCAACCCCCGCAACGCGCGGCCCGAGTGGCTGAACTGGCTCCGCGGCGGACAGCTGCCCCGCACGCTGACGGTGCGGGCGGGGCCTGCACGGGAGCGCCGTCTGGCGGGTGCGGTCCGACAGGTGGAGCTACAGCTGGCCTTCTCCTACCCCTACCGCCGGTTCCCTCAGGAGCTGGCGGTGTTCTTCGAGGCCGACTACCAGGAGCAGGCCCCGCAGGTGGAGCTCACCTGGCAGGCCCCGGACGGCCCTCCGGTGCACCTGGCGGACCTGAGCCCGAGGCGCAGGGACACCTACCGTCTGTCCGCGGACGGCGACCTGCGGGCCCGGCTGGGCGGGGCGCCCGAACACGTCCTGTTCACCGACCCCCGACGGCCCGGCGAGGCGGCCCCCGGCCGCTACGCGCTGCAGGTGCGGGCCTTCCTGTTCGAGCCGGACTCCACCCTGCGCGCGGAGCTGGTGGTCTACGGCCAGGTGCACGGCCTGGCGGGCACCGACCACCTGCGCCGGGACCTGTTGCTGCCGCTGCTGTGGGGCACCCCCATCGCCCTGGCGTTCGGACTGCTGGCCGCGGTGGGCTCTTCCGCCAGCACCCTGGTGATCGCCGCCGTGGGCGCCTGGTACGGGCGGTGGGTGGACGGCCTGATCCAGCGGGTCACGGAGGTGAACCTGATCCTGCCGGGGCTGCCCATCCTGATCATGATCGGCACCCTGTACTCCCGCAGCCTGTGGGTGATCCTGGGCGCGGTGGTGTTGCTGGGAATCTTCGGGGGCGGGATCAAGACCTACCGCGCCCTGTTCCTGCAGGTACGGGAGGCGCCGTACGTGGAGGCCGCGCGGGCGTACGGGGTCGGGAACCTGCGCATGGTGGCCGTGTACCTGATCCCGCGGGCGGTGCCCGTGCTGCTGCCGCAGTTCGTCACCCTCATCCCCGGCTTCGTGTTCCTGGAGGCCACCCTGGCCCTGCTGGGGCTGGGCGACCCCGTGCTGCCCACCTGGGGCAAGGTGATCGAGGACGCCTACCGCGCGGGCGCCCTGTACGTGGGCCACGCCTACTGGGTGCTGGAGCCCGCCTTCATGCTCATGCTCAGCGGGCTGGCGTTTACCCTGCTGGGGTTCGCCCTGGACCGGGTCTTCAACCCCCGCCTGCGGGAGCTGTAGCGTGGAGCCGCTTCTGCGGGTGGAGGACCTGAGGCTGTACTTCCGCACCGCGGCGGGCGTGGTGCGGGCGGTGGACGGCGTGCACCTGGAGGTGGGGCGCGGTCGGACGGTGGCGGTGCTGGGGGAAAGCGGGTGCGGCAAGACGTCCCTGGCGCGCGCCATCCTGCGCCTGCTGCCCCGCAACGTGGCACACTACGGCGGGCGCGTGTGGCTGGACGGCCAGGACCTGACCTCCCTCCCTGAGGAGCGCTTCCGGCAGGAAGTACGGTGGGTTCGGCTTTCCCTGGTCCCGCAGGCAGCCATGAACTCCCTGAACCCCGTCCTGCGGGTGGCAGACCAGGTGGCCGAGCCCCTGTGGCTGCACGGCCGCGTGGGCCGGCCGGAGGAGGCCCGTGCGGAGGTGGCCTCGGCCCTGCGGCGGGTGGGCGTGCCCGCAGACTTCGCGGACCGCTACCCTTTCGAGCTCAGCGGGGGGATGCGGCAACGGGTGGCCATCGCCATGGCGCTGGTCCTGCGGCCGGACCTGGTGGTGCTGGACGAGCCCACCTCCGCCCTGGACGTGCTCACCCAGGCGAACCTGCTGAACCTGCTGAAGACTTTGCGGTGGGAGCTGGGGACCAGCTTCCTGCTGATCACCCACGACCTCGCCACCGCCAGCGAGCTGGCCGACGACGTGGCGCTGATGTACGCGGGGCAGGTGGTGGAGTTCGCCCCCGCGGACCGGTTCCTCCACAAGCCCCTGCACCCGTACGCACAGGCCCTGCGGGCCAGCGTGGTGAGCCTGCGGGAGGACCGGTCCCCGCAGCCCCTTCCCGGCCGTCCCCCGAGCCTGTTGCACCCGCCCGCGGGCTGCCGGTTCGCGGACCGCTGCCCCGCGCGGTTCGGACCGTGCGGCCAGCCCCCGCCGTCGGTCCCCGTGGACGGGGGCAGCGTGATGTGCTGGCTGTACGCGGAGGAGGCTTCCCGTGCCCGGTGAGGTCTTGCTGGTGGCCCGCCACCTGTGTACCTGGTACGAGCTCAAGCGGTTCGGACTTCTGCACCAGGGGTGGGTGCGGGCCGTGGACGGCGTGAGCTTCGAGCTGCGGGCGGGCGAGGCGGTGGCCGTGGTGGGGGAGAGCGGCTGCGGCAAGAGCACCCTGGCCAAGACCCTGCTGGGGTTGGTCCGCCCCGTGCGGGGCGAGGTGTGGTTCGGCGGCCGCCTCCTGCAGACCCCGGAGGACTGGAGGGCGTACCGGAGGCGGGTGGGCTACGTGCAGCAGGACCCGTACGGGGCGCTGCCGCCCTTCATGACCGTCCGGCGGATCCTGGAGGAGCCCCTGGTGGCGAACGGCGTGCGGTCCGCCGCCGACCGCAGGGCGCGGGTGGTGCGGGCCCTGGAGGAGGTCCAGCTGACGCCGCCGGAGGAGTTCCTGGGCCGGTTCCCGCACATGCTGAGCGGCGGCCAGCAGCAGCGCCTGGTAGTGGCCCGGGCCACCATCCTGCAGCCCCGCTTGCTGGTGGCGGACGAGCCGGTCACCATGCTGGACGCCTCCGTGCGCGTGGAGGTGCTGCAGCTTTTGCGGGACCTGCAGGCGCGGGCGGGCCTCGGCGTGGTGTACATCACCCACGACCTGTCCACCGTCCGGCACTTCTGCGACCGGGTGCTGGTCATGTACGCGGGCAAGCTGGTGGAACAGGCACCCGTGGAAGCGCTGCTCCACGCGCCCAAGCACCCGTACACCCAGGCGCTGCTGGCCGCCATCCCGGACCCCGACCCGGAGAACGCCCGGCGCCTGCGGCCGGTACCCGCGGGAGAGCCCCCGAGCCTGGCGAACCCGCCCGCGGGCTGCCGGTTCCACCCCCGCTGTCCCGCGGTGATTTCCGGGGTCTGTGACCGGCGGGAGCCGCCGGAGTTCGAACCGGCTCCTGGGCACCTGGCTGCGTGCTGGCTGTACGAGGGCGCGGCCGTGGCCGCGGAGGCCGGCGTAAGCCGGCCGGCAGGCCCGTGAAGCCCCTGCGGCTGGTGACCGCGGGCGGTGTGCTCCTGCTGGGGAGCTGGCTTGTGGTGTTCCTCATGGTGGTGCGCCAGGTGGCGCCCAGCCTGGAGCTCGCGCTGGCCGCCTACGGCACGTCCGTGGTGGGGCTTGGGTTGGGCGTGGTGGGCGCGGCTCTGTGGGCCAGGTCCGGGCGACGGGAGTAAAGCGCGTTCGCCGCCGCCTCCACCTCCGCCCGGGAGGGCATGGCCTGCGCGCCCAGGCGCGTGACTTTCAAGCCCGCGGCCGCGGTAGCGAACTCCACCGCCCGGCGCAAGCTCTGGCCCTCCGCCAGGGCTACCGCCAGGCCTGCGGCAAACGCGTCGCCCGCCGCGGTGGTGTCCACCGCGGAGACCTCTAAGGCAGGGACGTGGCCGGACTCCTCCCCGGAGAGGTAGTAGCTCCCCCGCTCGCCGAGCTTGACCACCACCTGCCGCACGCCGCGGCGGAGCAGGACCTCCGCGGCGCGGTGGGCGTCCGCCACGTCCCGCACCGCGATCCCCGACAGCGCCTCCGCCTCCACCGCGTTAGGGTTCAGCACGTCCACCAGCCCGTACAGCTCCTCCGGGAGCGGGCACGCGGGGGCTGGGTCCAGGCACACCAGCGCTCCCGCCTCCCGCCCCAGCCGGGCCGCGTGCAGCACCGTCTCCAGGGGGATTTCCAGCTGCAGGAGGAGGGCGCGGCTCCCGGAGACCAACCGGGGGTCCACGTCCTCCGGGCGCAGGCGGAGGTTCGCCCCCGGGGCCACCAGGATCAGGTTCTGGCCCTCCGCGTCCACGCCGATGGCCGCCACCCCGGTGTGCGCCTCCGGGTCGGTGCGCACGCCGTTCACCTCCACCCCGTGGCGCTCCAGAGCCTCCCGGAGCTGCGCGCCGAACGCGTCCGCGCCCACGCACCCCACCATGGCCACCCGGGCGCCAAGCCGGGCCGCCCCCACCGCCTGGTTGGCCCCCTTTCCCCCGGGGAACGTGGAGAACACCCCGCCGCTGACGGTCTCCCCCACCCGCGGAAGGCGAGCCACCCGCACCACCAGGTCCACGTTCAGGCTCCCCACCACACACACCCGCACCATCCCTCCCAGTGTACCGCCCCTGGGGTCTGACCCCTGTACTCTGACCCCCGGGGTCAGACCCCATGTGCGAAAAACCCCGGGGTGCGCGTTTGTACTTGGTTGGCTCCCCCTTGACCCCGGGGACGCCGGGACCAGGCCCTTCGGCACGCGTCTGAGCCGCCGCCTCCGCCGCCTTCCAGTAGGAAGGCGGCCGGATTCAGTCGAATCCCACCTCCACCACTCCTGGAAGGGGGGATCGGCCATGCGGGACCGCCGGTTTGCCCCGGCCCTGTGGCTGGCCGCTGTCTGTGCGGCCGCGCTGGTATCTGGCCTCGCCCTCGGGGCTCCGCCGCCGGTCGAACTGAAGCTCGGCCACGTGGTGCCGGACACGCACGCATACCACCTGGGCTCTATCGCGTTCGCGAAGCTGCTGGAACAGCGGACGGACGGCAGGGTGCGGATCACCGTGTACCCAGCGGGCCAGCTGGCCACGGGTGAACGCGCCCTGTTGGAACAGGTACAGCTGGGCGCCGCGGACCTGGCCGTCACCGCCACGGGCGTGCTCAGCGGCTTCGTCCCAGAGTTTGCGGTCGTGGACCTGCCCTTCTTGTTCCGGGACTACGCTCACGCGAGCAAGGTCCTGGACGGCCCCGTGGGCGAACGGCTCCTGGGGCTTCTGGAGCGGGCGGGCCTGAAGGGCCTGGCGTTCTGGGAGAACGGGTTCCGCCACTTCACCAACAGTGTGCGGCCTATCCAGAGGCCGGACGACCTGCGCGGGTTGAAGATCCGGACCATGGAGAACCCCATCCACATCGACGCCGTGCGGCAGCTCGGCGCGCTGCCCACGCCCATGGCGTGGCCCATCTACACGGAGCTCCAGACGAGGGTGATCGACGGGCAGGAGAACCCGATCGCGATCGTCTACGTGAGCAAGTTCTGGGAGGTCCAGCGGTTCCTTGCCCTGACGGGACACTTCTACTCCGCGGCGCCGCTCACCATGAGCCTACGCCGGTTCAACGCCCTGCCCCCGGACCTGCAGCGCCTGTTCGTGCAGACCGCCAGAGAGGTGGCGCGCTACGAACGGTCGCTCATCCGCAACCAGGAGCGCCAACAGCTGGAGGAGCTGAAGCAGCGGGGGATGGTGGTGACGACCCCGGACCGGGAGGCCTTCCGCCGGGCCATGCAGCCCGTCTACGATAAGTACTTCGCCCAGTACCCGCTCTGGCGGGAGCTGGTCCGGCAGATCGACCGGACGGAGTAGCGAAGGGCGATGCCACGGCAGGCTCCGGGCCGCGTGCCTCCGGTCCGTGAGGTCGTAGAGCGCCTGAGCGAGGCGGTAAACCGCGCGGTGGAAGTGGTTGCCATGGCTGTGGTGGGGGTCATGGTGGCGGTGGTCGCCTTCGGCGTGGCTTCGCGGTTTTTCCTACGGGCACCGGTGGCCTGGTCCGACGAGCTCAGCCGTTACCTGTTCGTGTGGTTGTCCTTCCTCGGCGCCGCCGTTGCCCTGCGGAGGGGGATGCACGTGGGCGTGGACGTCCTGGCAAAGCGTCTCCCCTCTCCTACCCAGTCGTGGCTCCGGAAGGTGACCACAGCGATGGTGCTGGTGTTTCTCCTGGTGGTAACGGTGGCGGGGCTGCAACTGGCCCTGTTTGCCTCCGCGCAGCGTTCCCCCGCCATGCGGATCTCCATGCTCTGGCCTTACTTGGCCGTGCCGGTTGGAGCGGGGCTAATGGCGTTGTACGTGTTGGGCGGGGTCCCCGAGGTCCGCCGCAGCGAAGACGACGGCCTGTGACCTGGACCGCGCTTGGCTTGTTGGTGTTGCTGCTGGCCGCGGGCGTACCCGTGCCGTTCGCCATCGGTCTGACTGCGTTCGTGTGGGTCTCTGCAGCGGGCGGCGCTCCCCTTCTGATCCTCCCGCAGCGGATGTTCACCGCCGCAGACTCCCTGAGTCTGGTCGCGATTCCCTTTTTCATTTTGGCCGGAGCTTTGATGAACTCGGGCGGGCTCAGCCGACGGCTGGTGTCCTTCGCACAGGCGCTGGTGGGGCGGGTCCGCGGAGGTCTGGCCTACGTGAACGTCTTGTCCAACGTTTACTTCGCGGGCGTCACCGGCTCCGCGGCCGCTGAGGCCTCCGCCATCGGGACGGTGTTGATCCCCGCCATGGTGCGGGCGGGGTACGACCGCGCCTTCAGCGCGGCCCTGACCGCGGCGGGTTCCTTGATCGGCCCCATCATTCCCCCCAGCATTCCCCTGCTGATTTACGGGGTCCTGAGCGGGGCCTCCATCGCGGACCTCTTCGTAGCGGGGATCGTCCCCGGGCTGTTGCTGGGGTTGGCATACGTGGCGGTCATCCAGCTGGTCACCCGCGGTCAGCAGCTGGGGAGGCCCACGCTCGGCTCCCCAGCCAGCGTGTGGTGGGCGTTCTGGGAGGCCCTGCCGGCCCTTGCTATGCCCTTTCTGATTGTGGGTGGGATGATGGGAGGCGTGTTCACGGCCACCGAAGCATCTGTGGTGGCTGTACTGTACGCGCTGGCGGTGGACGGCTTGCTGTACCGGGAACTGACGTGGAGGGGGATCCGCCGTGCCTTGCTCGACACGGCCAGTAGCACCGGCGTGGTGATGCTCGTACTGGCCACCACGGAGGCTTTGGGCTGGATGTTCGCGGCCGAACGCCTGCCCCAGCGTCTGGCGGAAGCCGTGGTGGGCGTCACCAGAGATCCCTTGGTGGTGCTGCTGCTGGTGAATCTGGTCCTGCTGGCCGTGGGGATTCCTATCGAGACTGCGCCCGCCCTCGTGCTGACGGTCCCCGTCCTACTGCCCCTGGTCTCGCAGCTGGGTATCAACGCCGTCCACTTCGGGGTAGTGGTGGTTCTCAACCTGGTGATCGGTTTGGTGACGCCACCGGTGGGTGCCTCCTTGTTCGTGGTGTCGGCGATCAGTGGGGTACCCTTAGGCACGCTATCACGCGCGTTGCTGCCCTTCCTAGCCGCCGCGCTAGCCGTGTTGCTGCTCGTCACGTACGTCCCGGTACTGTCGCTGGGGCTTTTGAGCCTGCTCCGGTGACCGGATCTTGTGGGAGGACGTGTCGGGCGGGTCTGACGCCTGTGCTCTGACCCCTGGGGTCTGACCCCCTGTGCTCTGACCCCTGGGGTCAGACCCCATGTGCGAAAAACCCCGGGGTGCGCGTTTGTTCCGGTGGAGTTTGTCCGGGTGGAGGTGGTGGGAGGTGCCGCGGCGGAACCGGGTGCACGTGCCGGGAGGGGTCTAC
>FWWL01004765.1_pt1 | contig 22292 bp, 18 predicted proteins | sample 2228331 | NCBI WGS metagenome assembly FWWL01 (sample SAMEA103939775, study PRJEB20133) | metagenome | reverse complement strand
TTCTGGGAATAGAATGGGGTTCTACGAGACGAACTTTTGCACGAATATTGATAATCCGTTCTATTGATTGCACAAACTTTTCCTGTAATGCTTCTAGTTCACTTATTCGGTCACTGAACATTTCTTTAGTAACTTCAATTTGTATTTCCATCTGGTCCAAGCCATATTCTCGTGTCAATACAATCTGATAATGAGGTGTAGAACCTTCTACCGCAAGTAAAGCAGTTTCTATCTGACTGGGGAAAACATTAACACCGCGTATGATAAACATATCATCACTTCTACGAGAGATTCTCCGGATTTTACGAATGGTTCTCCCACAGGGGCATTGCTCCGGATAAAAAGCAGTTATATCCCTTGTTCTGTATCTAATCATTGGCATTGCTTTTTTACTCAGTGTGGTCAATACCAGTTCCCCCTCTTCTCCATCAGGAACAGGCTCTAATGTTTCTGGGTCAATAATTTCAGGATAAAAGTGGTCTTCAAATATATGCAATCCATTCTGACAGATACATTCATTACCCACTCCAGGTCCGATAATTTCAGAAAGACCATATATATCATAAGCTTTTATATTAGCTTCTCGTTGAATGTATTCCCTCATACCCTCACTCCAGGGTTCCGCCCCAAATATACCTACCCGAAGTGGTAATGATTTCAAGTCCACTCCTAATTCCCCAGCCCGCTCTATAATATGCACGAAATAACTTGGTGTGCAACAAATTACTGTTACATTAAAATCTTTCATTATCATAATCTGGCGGTCAGTGTTCCCCCCTGAAATGGGAATAACTGTTGCTCCTAAACTCTCCGCACCATAATGAAAACCCAATCCCCCCGTGAACAATCCGTATCCATAAGCATTCTGGATAATATCCCCCCGGTCAACATTACAGGCAGATAAACACCGAACCATAGCATTACACCAGACATCTATATCTTCTTTAGTGTATGCAACCACAATAGGCTTTCCCGTTGTTCCACTGGATGCGTGAAGACGGACAATTTCACACATCGGACTGGCGAATAATCCAAAGGGATAGGTATCTCTCAAATCCGTCTTTATAGTAAACGGTAAAAGTTTTATATCTTTCAGAGAACGGATGTGTTCAGGTTTTACTTTTAATTCATCCAATTTCTGACGATAAAACGGAACATTTTCATAAACCCTTTGAACCATCTTTTGTAAGCGATATAATTGAATTTCTTCCAGAAAATTGCGTGGTAAATAATCTACAGCGCTCAAAGGATTAAATTTACTGCCTGCATCATGCCAGAAAGAACTCATAATACTACCTTTTACTACTTGTTACTACAGATTATTGAAACTTTTTATGAGAAAAAAATATGAGGTAGTATAATAGTTAAACATATTATTATGCAAAACATAGGTAAAGGAACTATGAAATGAGAAAGTTAAATTTTATATTTTTTTGTTTATTTATAGGAATAATGATTAGTTTTCAGAACTTACAGGCAGAAAAAACTCCTCGTTCTATCGCTTCACTTTCAACAGATTTGTATGAAGTGCATTTGTTTAAAAATGGAACCATAAGGATTTACTATGCAAATGGTTTGGAAATATTATCATTAGATTATCCCTCCGTAGTTTATGAAGACTCCGATAAACCTATTCCTCTAAAATTCTCAGGATTAAACTGGTATAAAGAACCTGTTTCCAATCCGTTAGGCGACGGAATAGGATTATATGTTCAGGGGAAAAATCTAACCTGGGTTATTGAAGTATATCCAGGGAAGCCATTTTTTACTATCAGATTTCAATATTTAAACAATACTAAAAAAGAACAAAAAATAAAATCATTAATTTCTATTAATGGGGAGTTAAGTCAATATACAAAGAATGATTTAGGTAGAAAGTCTATTGTTTGTTTGGGAAACGGAAATACATTTGACACTATGTTGGATTATCCCAAATGGACGGAGGACTTAAATATAAAATACCAAACAAATCTTATTCTATATGACCGTGAATGGAAACAATCTATACTTGCTGGATTCTTAACCTTTGATAAAACATATGGACGAATTTCCATTGTGAAAGATGAGAAAAAAAAGAAAGTTTTAATAAATTCTGAAAGTGTTTTTGACCCATCCGTATCTGCACTACCAGGGAAAACAATAAATTCAGAAGTTTTATACTTCTCTGTTGGAGAACAAAGTCCACATTTAGGTCTGGAACGCTATGGAAGGGCAATTGCTGTCTTGAATAAGTTAAAAAAGAATACAGATTTTGTCCCCCATGGTTGGGATTCCTGGAGCACTGCTCTGCATAAAAATGTAAATCAACAGGTAATAATGGAAAATATTAATTTTATAGATGTAAATCTGAAGCGATATGGTTGGAATTTTTTTGCAATTGATGCGGGCTGGGAACGCGAACCAGCAGATTGGGAACCCAATCCTGAAAAATTTCCCAATGGACTGAAGCCAATAGTAGATGAAATACATAAACGGGGTATGAAAGCAGGTCTATGGATTGATTTATTTACTATTCCTGAGGAATCAAAATTGGCTCAAGAACATCCCGAGTGGTTAGTTAATCCTTCTCAAGCAGGTAAAACTTTATTGGGAAAAGATAAGAAGATTCTGGATGTTACCGTACCAGAAGCATACGATTATGTGCGGGATGTTTGTAAGAAAATATCCTCTGATTGGGGTTTTGATGCACTGGTAGAGGCGGATTTTGTTTATCATTTATTGTTAGGGGAAAGGTATAGCGATGAAAGTATGACAAGATTGCAGGTGCTTCGTAGAGGTCTTGAAAGTATTCGGGAAGGTTTAGGTAACGAAAAATTTTTACTGACAATGATACCTATCAATATTTGCGGTATGTATGCAGATGGGCTTCGTATTGGTTTTGATAATAAGCCTATTTGGTCATCGCCAGCATTATCCGGCAATTATGGCTGTATAGAATCCCTTATTAATTTTGCCCGCAAATACTATCTATTCCCACACTTAGGACTACCAGACCAGGATTGCGTATTTTTTGGACACCCTGAAACTAATCAGAGATGGAAAATCCCTGAAAATGAGAAGTTGACCTGGTCACAATCAATAGCATGGGTTACGGGGACAGCCTTAACCGGAGGTGTTTTTAAGATAGGAGAAGAATTTACAAAACTATCACCCGCAGAAAAAAATATACTGAAGAAGGTAATTCCACGAACAACACAGCCCGCCCGTCCCGTAGATTTGTTTGAAAATCCTTATCCTCAAATATGGTCATTGCCTATATCAGGTCCTGTATTAAATGGAAATATAGTGGCTGTGTTTAATTGGGATAAGGAAAAATCTACAAAGGTATCCGTATTTTTGGAAAGTTTAGGTTTAGATGAAAGACAACTTTATACTTTGTATGATTTCTGGAACGAAAATTTTATTGGAGTTATCCAGAACGCATTTATAGTTGATTTGCCTCCTTCTTCTGTCTCCTTATATGGTATTCGCCCTCTGGAGAAACTACCAATATTTGTTGCTTCTAACCACCATATTTCGCAAGGGATTTTAGATGTAGTGGAGTATGATTATTCCACAGCAAATAGAGAAATAAAAGGCTCTATGGATGTTATAGAAGATACAGAATATGCATTGATATTCTATAATCCCGAGAAACGAAAAGCGAAAAGTATTGAAATTAATCTACCAGATATAAAATATCAACAAAGAGAGGGAGCTTTGAACCTGAATTTCTATGTTCCTAAAAATGTTCATAGAATAAATTGGAGTATAATTTTTGAATAAATGACAGGAGAAGTCTATGTTTTTTAAGGCTCAGAAGTGGGTAGAAGACAAGATAGATGAGTATTGTCAGGAGTTAGAAAAGTGTGTTCGTTTGGGTATGAAAGTCCTTACAGACTGTATCGGGGTTGAACGATGTGAAAATAAAAGGGAATCCATAGCGGAAGTGCATAGGGCGGAAAGCAAAGCTGATGACCTCCGTAGGGAGATAGAGTACTATATCTTTGAGCGTTCTCTATTTCCCGAGTCCCGAGGAGATATTTTGTCCCTTCTTGAAATTCTGGACCGCATCCCGAATCAGGTTCAACAAACTGTGAAGATGATTGTGGAACAGAGAATTTACATACCTGCTGATTTAAAGGAGGAAATAACATCCATTGCGGATATTACACAAACATGTGTGGATATAACCGTTAAGGGTGTTAGAATGCTTTTCTCGGCGTTTAAGGAAGTTCTTGAAATTTTGGGGAGAATAGATGCTCTGGAAAGTGAAGTTGATAAAATCCAGACCAATGCAATAACAAAAGTATTTCAATCAAATATAGAACCGTTTAATAAAATCCTTTTAAGGGATTTAATCAATTCCATTAGTGAGGTGAGTAATCATGCGGAGAAAGTGGGAGACTTTATGCGTATAATGATTGTGAAGAGGATGATGTAATGGGGTTGTTATTGATTTTTGTTACATCCGCACTCTTAGGAATGACATTAGGGGGTAATGACGCAGGAAATGTGTTTGGAACGGCAGTCGCTACTCGTTTTATTCGCTATCGCACAGCTTGTATTCTTACATTTATTTTTGTAGTAATAGGGGCAGTATTGCAGGGTAGTCGTGGTATTGAAACATTAAGCGGTATAACAACTAATAATGTAAGTTCATCTATATTAGTAGGATTGGTAGTGAGCATAGTTGCCTTTATCCTGACGATATTGGGACAGCCAATAAGTTTATCACAAGCAGTAGTTGGGGGACTTGTGGGATTAGGCCTGGCTCAAAATGAAGTGCAATGGAAGATGTTGTGGAAGGTGCTGATTTGTTGGGCTTTTACACCGTTAGGAGCGGGTGTCATAGCGGTTATATGTTACAAGGCAATGTTGTTTATATTTTCTAATATGAAAATAGGAATTCTTACTCGTGAGACATTAATTCGTAGAGGGTTAATTATTTCCGGGATAATCGGTGCGTATGCTTTAGGGGCGAATAATGTAGCCAACACCGTGGGAATGTTTTCAGGAACTATTTCCGGATTTTCGGATGTAGAACTGGCTTTATTAGGAGGTACTTTTATAGGGGTAGGGGTTCTTTTATTTAGTAAACCTGTGATGATGAATGTTGGAAAGGGAATTGTATTGTTAGATGGTTTTTCCGCATTAGTAGTAGTGTTGTCTTCAGGGGTAACCGTGTATGTTTTCTCCATAGTGGGTGTTCCTGTAAGCACAACTCAGGCATTAGTAGGGGCAATTGTAGGTATTGGGTTTCATCACGGTGTCCATACACTGAAATTTAAGGTGGTGAGAGATATAGTTTTAAGTTGGCTTTTAGCACCTATAAGTTCACTTATTCTTGTGTCGGCTGGCTATGCTATATTTCTTAACAAGTGAAATATTTAGTAGAAATTTTTTAGACAAAATGAGTTTAATATGTTATAATTAAGTCAAAGATAAGGATACGGGTATGGATACAACAAGCATAAACTCAATGGTGGGACTGAAGACAGCGCAGATAAGTATGGAATATTATGCTCGGATATTGAATATGCGGAAGAGTGTTATGCAACAACAGGGAGATATGGCAATTAAATTAATCCAATCCGCAACTCTTCCTCCCGAACAGGGAAAAAACCTGGATGTAAAGGCTTAATTCCTACCACCTAATTTCAATAATTAACTTTTCATTTTCTTCTAATGTAACCAAATTACGGGGTAATATAGCAATCAGAGGAATTCCATACTGTTCGTCTTTTTGAATAATTCCAATTTTTTCTGAAATAGGGATAGTTTTACTTCTTTTTACTATGGACATGCTCATCTGGTTAAATTTTGACTTTTCCGCAGGCAAACTGATTTTTGAACATTCAAATTTACCGAAGTGAGGTGTTAATGTAAAGGTCGTTTTATGTGGGGTGCGAGTAAGTTCGTATGTGCCCCAAGAGGAACCTGTTGAGTAAAAGAATGATAGTGAGTTATTGTTAACACGAGGTATTATTTTGATGTTTCCTCTGTCAAATAAAAATCCCGAACCTGCGAGTAACAAGGAATAAGAAGACATAGCGCGGGCATAATGTCCACCACATTCAATTTCACTCCACGGATTTTTGCGATTCCCCTGATAACGAGAACGAGCACCAGAAACAATTTCTAACGCCTTATCCCATTTTCCCTCATACAAAAAGAAACCAGCAATTTCATATTCTATTCCTGTCCATATTTCATCACAATATAAAATAGGAGATTCCGGCCTGCCACCTTTAGGCCAGGAACACATAAGAAGACCTGGTTCATCATCTTCCGCAAATCTGCGGGGAAGTTGAACATGGTCATAAAAATTCTGTCGCCAATTATATTTGTAAATAGAATCTAATGTAGTTTTGATATACGAATCAGGAAACAAATAGCCCAAACCTAAAATATGTGCCCACCATTGTCCCAATAACTGGTCAGAATGACATCCGGGTCCATAGCAATTCATTTGATTGTATACCTCAGGACCTACATCAGGTGCGTCAAACACATTTATAAAGTATTCACCATTCCAGCAGGTTTCTATATATTTTTTCATTCCTGATTCAAACCGTTTTTGACATTCTGTAATTAAATTGGGGTCAGGTGAGCCGAGTTCTTTTAACATGATTTCCATTGCTTTTAATGTGGCAAGGTATAGAGTCCCTATAAAGGTATTGGAGCCATAAAGATGTGTGTCGTAAGTATTGGGTTGTTCACCACGGATTATTCCCTCACCTATTGGGTCATGGTCTTTCAAGATATGTTGAAATACTTTGATTGCATTTTGCCATATAGGTTCTAACCATTTTGTGTCGGTTGAAAGTTTATACTCACGATAGAGTTTCAATAAGGTTCCTAATTCGCCATCTAAAGCATGATGATGAGGTCCACCAATTTCATTCTTTAATTGAGGTTCAGAAGGAGGTACAACGAAACGATGAGGGATGTAGTGTTCCGTTTTATCCATCATATAAACCAGTTCCTGGTATCGTATCTTTTGTTCTAATTTTGGAAATAGGAATGGTAGAATTTGTGCATAATTATAGACATGAGTGCAATTCATCGGACAGCAATTATCAGTTCCCTCAAATCCGCCTACGGTTCCGTCTTCAAGGTAAATATAAATGGGTGTATGAAGGGTTGCAATGTTAGCAGAGACGGCTTCTAACATCACCGGAGGTAGGGAAGAGGAAAAGAAGTCTCTATGGAATTGGGAAGTTTTACTCAAAAGATATGAATAGTTGTTAATACAGTGGTTAGTTACTTCCATAGCATTTTTAAAGTAATTGTTGTAATAATTTCCTAAACGATGGTCATATTTGAGTGGTGGGAGAGGCCAGAAGTAGGCATTGCTCCGAGTCCGATTGGGGAAATACCATGTTAAAATAAAAGTTATCGTTTCTTTTTCACCAGGAGAAAGTTCAAACGGATATGCGATGGAGCCGTTCCAGGTAAATCCTGGTTCGCTGGGGTTGGTGCTTTCGGGTTCAGGTAGATTACCATTTTGGGAGAAATGTTGCCAGAAGTTATTAAAGTCTCGCCATTGTGGACATATTTGGACTTTGTTTCTGAGAGGTGTTTTTACTGAAAAGACCATGTTACCCCATAAAGGATGACTTGAATCCAGTCCTTTTTCGTAGTAATATGGGACATTCGCTGTTAAACTAATTAGAGAGGCTATCCAGTGCCGTTTGTATTCGGATGCTACCCATTCGTGTATTTTCCCGTTACACCATATAACTGAACCTTTACCTACTTTTTTGCGAACGATTAAGGGGGCTCCATTTTCCGTTTTTAAGATAACTTCTATATCTTTCGGTTTTATCTTAGATATGACTTTGTAAATTTTTTTGCCTGATAACTGAATTCCATTTAAGTTTGGAAAGAGTTTTTCCGCATCTATTTCAAATTTTTCCTCTGTCCATTTCCCTTTTTTATCCGCCATAGGTAGCCAGGTCTGGAGAATTTTATACGCCTTTTTGTCTATGGGATATTCATTGGAAAAAATGATTTCATCTACTAAAATATGCCCCCAGCCTTCTGTATCATTATCAACAATTTTAATGTGTGCCTTCTTGCCAATATATTCTGTTACATTCCAGATAGTTCTCTTAAAAATTTCCGAGTTGGAACCTGTGGAAGATAAAACCTTTTTTCCATCTATGACGAGTGATATATATAACTTATCGGGTTTATTCCCTCCGCCAATACGAAAGTGTATGAACGGGTGCTGTATGGTAAATTCCTTGGATACTATCGTTCCCGTTTTTCTATCATCTCCATTATAGGAGTTTATGAAATATTTCCCTTCCTGACCAATGATGTCCGACTGCATGGGGAATTTTCCATCAGCAGGTTTTTCACCAAAGGCATCTCCTGTGATTGTCCACGAGTTGTATACTTCCGATTCAAAATTCTCAAATATAATAGTTTTTTTCCTGTTTCTTTTCGCAGTGTTTATAGCCACTAACCAATCAAATAAAGAATTCGTATCCCCGCTAACTATTAGGTGAGCTCCATCTTGAATTTTTTGGTTAAGTTCGTTAATTGTTTCCGATGAAAGAACTTTTTCTGAAGGTCCCAACCAGTATATAGGATTTGTATTCTTTTCATTACTCTGATTGAAAGAGAAATTTTCATTGAAGTTAATATTTATTCCTTTTAAATATCGTAAAGGATGTGCGGAATCATATAAATTAGTATAGAGTTGAATATCCTCACCGAGTTTTTCAACACCTGTTGATGTGATTTTCATATCAATAGAAGACTTATCAGTGTCTTCTACGGGCATATTTAAGTTATATCCCAGTTCAGGGTGAGAAATCAGAGAAACATTTTTGCCATTTATTATTCTGTTTGTATTTTTAAGTTCTCCATAACCATCCCAGCCGATAATATTGGGAATAGTCCCTGCCAGACTACCTTTTATTTTCTGTGTGCTATTATTTTTCAATTGAAAACTGAGAAATATGGCAGGTAATGACGAGTTCTTTTCATCTAATGGAATGAAAGGAGAAAAACATTCCATTGATATTTCAAGGTTAGGGGAGAAGTCCTCAAAAATTAGTTTTGTAAAAGGGAATTCGCCAATGAAACTTATTTTATTTATCCCTTCCGCAGGTAAGTCTGGATTAGATTGTAATAGATATGCTTTTGATTGTGGAGTATCCTCTAAATAAATTGCAAAAAATCCATCCGTAACATTTGCATTGGAATTAAAATTATTCACAATTTGCCATGGACTTAATTTCCCGTTACCACGAAGGTATATTTGTCCTGCTCCAAAACCACCTAAAGGAAAGGCTATCTCTTTTAAGTATTCATTAGAGTATATTTTGTTTATGATATACCGATTTTCAGTAGTTTCTGATAGATTATTGGAAAAAGAGTTGTTGATAAGTAATAACATGTAAATAGATAAAAATAGACATAGTATATATTTTCCCCTGCGCATACTTTTTCCTTTCCCAATAATATTTATGTTTTAATAGAAAAAATTTATTGTTTTTGTTCTTCTTCTGATTTAGCCTTCTCTACCAGTTCTTCCAGAACTTGTAATAATACATCCGTTTCTACACCATAAGCCATACACACCTGTTCTATGGTTTCAAAACGGCTTATACCGCAGTGTGCACATCCCCCGAGATGAAAAGCGGCAAATACTTCTGCTACGCGTGGATGAACTGCCATTGCTTCTGCTACGGGCATATCAGGATAAAATACTTTGTTTTCTTTTTCGGACATGAGCTTACCTTTCTGTTTGAAGTTTATTTTTTGTTATTACTAAAAGAATAATACAATTATTCAGTTAAAAACAACATAATTGGAAGTGATATTATTTCATAACTATGGATAGGAAAACCATAATGGAAAAAGTAAAAATAGCAACCATTTCAGAAATAGCAGAAAAAGGACAGATATATAGGAGATTGTTAGGGAAATCTTATTTGTTGCGGAAAGAAGGGGAAGAGTATATTGTTTTTGAGTATATATGTCGTCATCAGGGAGCAGACCTTACGCAGGGAAGGGAGGAAAATGGAATTTTAACCTGTCCAAGACATGGTTGGAAATATAGAATGGATACAGGCGAGAATATTGAAGGCGATGGTAGACCTTTGAAAAGATGTCCTTTTGAAATTGTAGATGGGAATCTCTACCTTATTTTAGGTTCAGGTAATCAGGAGTATTAGAATCAACCCTAATTCTATGGCAAAATGGCAAAAAAATGCCATAAGATTGTTTTCTCTTTTTTGTGACCAGATACATGCTACTATGGAGAATAGAAACATTCCAAAAACTTCCAGCATCGCTTTATATATGTGATATAAAGTTTCAACTACAACGACAAAGAACCAGCCGAAATCTCTGGATATTTCTCTGCATGCTCTTAGAAGTAGATGACGGTTTAAGAATTCCCAGCCGGGTAACCACGAAACCACCCAGAATAGTTGCTGTGAGAAGAATAAAAATTTGATTTTTAAAGGTAATGTCCCTATCCCTGGATAATACATTCTTAATGTTGGAGAGAGAAGCACAAAAATAAGGGATGAAAGACATAACAGGCTAAAAATAAGGAAAGCAATATAATCTTGTTTTTTCCACCGTTTAAATAACCACCAGCGGAAATCAATGAAATTATTGAAAAGAATAAAAGGTATAATCAGCCAGAAAAGAAATTTGTATAAGTCAAAATTTTCAAATAAAGTCAGGTAGGGATAATTTTTTAGAAAAGGGATTTTAAATAGCACATCCGAAAGTGAAAAATTGAGAATCCCCCAGGAAAATAGAAAATGAATGTTAAATGTTATAAGCAGGTCAATAAGTAGGACACAAATAGTATAGACAATGATAAGATAAGGCAATATTGGGAGAGATTTCTTATCATGTAATACTGTTTCTGTTTCTTTATTTTTATCAGGTGTTGTCATTTTTGTTTTACATGTTGATGATAGTAATCGCAAAGATTATTTATTATACACTGGTTACACTTAGGTTTTCGTGCGAGACAGATATTCCTCCCATGGAAGACAAGTAGATGAGAAAAAAAAGTCCATTTATCACGAGGTAAAATTTGTGATATGTCCTGTTCAACTCTTTCCGGATTGTCCGATGTAGTTAGTCCCAATCTTCTTGCTAATCTTCCACAATGCGTATCTACTATAATGCCAGGTGTATTAAAACACTCTCCGAGAATTACATTTGCAGTTTTTCTTCCTACGCCGGGTAATTGAAGTAAACTTTCCATAGTATTGGGAACATTCCCATCAAATTGATTGATTAACTTTTTGCAAGTTTCAATAATATGTTTTGCTTTATTTTTATAAAATCCCACGGGTTTGATTAAGGTTTCCAATTGCTTTTGTCCTATATTAGCAAAGTCCTGAGGAGTTTTTAGTTTCTGGAATAATGTTTCACAAACCTTGTTAACTCGTTCATCGGTACATTGAGAAGCAAGAATGGTCATAATAAGTAATTGGAAAGGAGATTGGTAATTTAGCGTGCAGTGAGCAGTCGGATATATCTGACTCAGTTTTTCATATATTTTTTTTGCTTTTTGTTTTTTCTTCTTTATGTCCTCTGATGAAACCAATTTTGAAATTCCTCTATATTTTTACAATTAAGAATTTTCTGAGGGGACAAAAGTCCTTTCCGTGCAACATATACACCATACTTTAAATCCTCAATTCCTTTAAGATTGTGAGCATCCACAGAAATTACAAAATTTAAGTCGTATTTTCGGGATAGATAAATATTTTTCCAATCTATATCTAACCGCTGTGGATTAGCATTGATTTCTATTGCAACATTGTGTTCGGAACAAACTTTTAGTATCGTATCTATATCCAGAGGATATCCCTTTCGGGAAAGAAGTAGCCTTCCTGACAGGTGTCCTAACACATCCAGATATGGATTTTCTATGGCTTTCAATAGTCGTTGCGTTGCTGTTTTTTTGTCCATATCCAGTTTGGAATGGATAGAGCCGATAACCACATCAAAGGTGGATAGAATCTCATCAGGATAGTCTAAAGTTCCATCGGATTTTATATCGCATTCAATTCCTTTGAAGATGTGAAAAGGTTTGTATTGTTTATTGAGTTGTTCGATTTCCTCGTGTTGTTTTTTTATGTCTTCAACAGATAACCCATTTGCATATCCAGCCGACTGACTATGGTCACAAATCACAATGTATTTATAACCTTTCTCTATGCAATATTCAGCAAGTTCGGAAATAGAATTATGTCCATCACTATATTGAGAATGGCAGTGAACAATTCCAGAAATATCTTCAAATTGGACAAGTTTATTCGCCTCTTTGTAAACGACTTCCATATCATTATAGATATTTCTCAATTCAGGAGGTAGGTAAGGTAATTCAATAAAGTTAAAAAATTTTTCTTCATTATCTATAAAAATTTGTTGATTATCGTGTGTGAAGAGTCCTTGTGATGAGAAATACAAATTTTTAGATGCACTATGCTGGATTAGGTAATCTACATATTGTTTTGACCCTGTATCAAAGACTAATTTTGTTCCTACATCTCTTTTGTCAACAAGGCTAATAAAAATAGGTATTTCCTGGTGTATTACTAACAATAACGAATCCTTTTTTTGTTCTATATTTGGGGAGAAGTGTTCTTTCAATTTTTTTATGGTTGATTCCTTATCCCGAATGGCTATTAACAAATTTATATTCCTGATTGTTTCTTCATATCTTCGCAAGCTACCTGTAATGTAAATGTCTTCTTCTTCAAAGATGTTTTTTAATTCTTCAGTGAATCTTTGTCCTACCTCTAATCCCTGTGAGATGAGGAATTGTCCTTTCCACTGGTCTAAAAGTTGAATACTTTCTATGATTTTATTTTCTATTTTCTTATTGAAGCCAGGAAGAGTAGAAACTTTACCATCCAGACATGCTTGATATAGTTCTTCTATATTTGTTATGTGCAGGTTATCATATAAACTGCGAATCCGCTTAGCACCTAACGACTGAACAGAGAAAAGTTCAAGAAGAGAAGCAGGATATTTACTTTTTACCCGTTCCAGTGCAGGTACAGGTTCATTATGATACCATGCAATTATTTTCTTTTCTATTGCCTCACCAATTCCTTCCAGATTCCTTAACTTGCCAGACTCAATTAGAGTTTCTATAGATTCTTTTGTATGTTCTAAAACATCCGCCGCTTTTAAGTACGAACGGATTTTGAATGGATTTTCTCCATCCAGTTCCAGGTATTGGGCTAATTCCTTTAATGAACTTATAATTCCATTTTTATCCATGATAGAGTTTATTCTGATATATTAATTCCAAGTGCAATTTTTAAAACTTCATTTATATGAGATACCCAATAGAATTGTATTTTCTTTTGTATAGATTCTGGTACTTCTTCCAGGTCGTTTTTATTTTTCTCTGGAAGGATAATTTTTTTAATCCCTGCCCGTGCTCCTGCCAATACTTTCTCTTTTATTCCACCGACAGCCAGCACACTTCCTCTTAGTGTAATTTCTCCTGTCATAGCGAGATTATGTGGGACCTTCTTTTTGAGGAATAGAGAAGTGAGTGCAGTAAGTATTGTAATCCCTGCACTGGGACCATCTTTAGGGATGGCTCCAGACGGAACATGGATATGAATATCATTTTTGGAAAACAGTTCATCTGATAAATTGAGTTGTGGAGCAAGGGAGCGGAGATAACTTAACCCAATCTGAGCGGATTCTTTCATTACATCACCTAATTGACCTGTTAGAATTAGATTTCCTTTTCCGGGCATAGATGTAACTTCAATAAATAGGATGTCTCCACCAGTAGGAGTCCATGCCAGACCTATGACTACGCCAGGGATTTTAGTTCTTGAAATAAAGTCTTCATAGATTTTTTCAGGTCCTAAAAACTCTTTTAGATTATTATTTGTAACTACGACTTTCGTTGGGTTTCCTGATGCAACTTGTTTAGCCACTTTTCTGCAGACATTTGCGATTTCTCGGTCAAGATTTCTTACACCGGATTCACGAGTGTAATTTGAGATAATTTTTTCCAGGGCACTTTTTTGTATGATAACTTGATTTTTCTTTAATCCGTGTTGTTCTTTTTGTTTTGGGATAAGATATTTCTTTGCGATTTCAATTTTTTCTTCCAGTGTATAACCGGGCAAATGTAAGATTTCCATACGGTCACGAAGTGCCCATGGGATTGGTTCTAACTCATTAGCGGTGGCGATAAATAATACTCGTGAAAGGTCAAATGGGACATTAATAAAATTATCCACAAAGGAATTATTCTGAGCTGGGTCAAGGACCTCTAGTAACGCTGACGATGGGTCTCCACGGAAATCCGCTCCGATTTTATCTATTTCATCTAACATAAACACAGGGTTTTGGGAACCAGATTTTCGGATACCGGAAATAATTCTGCCAGGCATAGCACCAATATAAGTTTTGCGATGTCCGCGAATCTCTGCTTCGTCGTGAATGCCCCCGAGAGCAATACGGACGAATTTCCTGCCTAATGCCCGTGCAATAGATTGCCCTAACGATGTTTTCCCTACACCGGGTGGTCCATAGAAACATAGAATTGGTCCATGTGTATCGGGCTTGAGTTTCCGGACGGCAAGGTACTCTAAAATTCTCTGTTTTACTTTTTCCAGTCCATAATGGTCTTCATTAAGTATATTTTCCGCTTCCTTTAAATCGAGTCGGTCTTCGGTGAATATCCCCCAGGGCAATTCCAATACCGTATCAAGATAGGAAACAATTACATGATATTCGGGTGAATGCTCATTCATATTAGAGAGGCGGTTCAGTTCCCGAAATAGTTCCTTTTTAACCTCATCCGATGCTTTTAATGTTTCTATTTTTTGCCGATATTCATTAATTTCTTGTTCTTTCCCTTCCGTTTCTCCCAATTCTTTTTGGATAGCCTTTAATTGTTGTCTGAGGAAAAACTCCTTTTGATTTTTTTCTATTGTTTTTTGAACATCTTCTCTTATTTTTGTGGAAGCGTGAACAAGTTCTACCTGATACTGCAGTTTTTCCGCCAGTTTTAACATACGGGACTTTAAATCGGGCATCTCAAGAATTTCCTGCCGTTCTTCTACCTTCAGTCGTATATTACTTGCGACAACAGCAGTCAGAAAGACAGGGTCTTCAATACTTTCAAGGAACGATATAGCACCTTCGGGGGCATTAGGATTATTTTTAACCAATTCTGCCATTTGGTTTTTAATGGTTAAGGTAATGGGCTCAATTTCTTTTGGATTTACCTCAGATTCGTCAATTAGTAGTACACGAACAATGGGATAGGGGGATTCCCGCATAATCCCGCCGGAGAAAAATTTCCTTGTTACTTGAATGAATACATTCAGACTTCCATCGGGTACCTTATGAACCTGTAAAATTCTCCCAATACATCCAATAGAATATGTATTGTACTGTGTTTTTTGTTCTTGATTATCTTTTTCTGGTTTTTCTGTTAATAGTGCCACAAGTCTATGTGTTTTTGTGGTATCTTCTATAATCATTTTTTCTGAGGGAGTATGTATATTCAAAGGGAGCATTGCCATAGGAAATGGAACAATATCCTGTAAAACGATAAGTGGCAATGTGTCAGGAATATCAAATGTAGTTGGAACGGGTAAAGAATCATTAATTTGAATAGGTTTTTCTATTCCTTCTTTGTTTTCTGTCATAATTCTGTTCCCCAATTAAAGACATTACTTAAATGCGTAAGATATAAAATTATATCAAAAGAATAGTGTTATTTCTGAGTGAAAGGGTTTCTTTTAGAAGTTATATATAGAAATTTGGTAAACTACATTTACAGAGAACGTATATCAATCTAATAACATAGGAATGTAGTATGGCAAATAGAAATAGCAAGTTTGAATTTTTATCTATTTTTATCTTCTTAGTTGCGGTAATTGCACTTTTAACCAATGGGTTTACTCCAAAAATATCCGCCCAGAGTGACAAGCCCGATATATATCAGGCAATAGAACCAATAGGACATACCCTTCAAACTATTCTGGATGAGTATGTGAAAGAGGTAGATATTAATAAAATCGTAGAAGGTGCTCTTATCGGGATGATGAGTAGCCTTGACCGCCATAGTTCGTATATTAGTTCCTCTGATTTAAAGACATTGAGGGATGATACACAGGGGGAATTTGAAGGAATCGGTGTGTCTATTAAAATGGATGACAACCAGAATGTAATTGTTTTTATGCCTATCCCAAACTCTCCCGCGGCAAAGGCAGGACTTAAGCCTTTTGATATTATTCGCAAAATAGACAATGTTCCAGTGGAAGAACTCTGGAAACCCGGTATGTCTGAACAGGAAAAATTAAGCGCAGCTGCAGAAAGAATTCGTGGACCTATCGGCACAAAAGTCCAGTTAACAATAGAAAGACCTTTTGCAGATAAAGATAGTGAAACATTTGATGTGGTTGTTGAACGAGCAAAAGTTCCGCTGGAAAGTATAAAAGAAAGTCGTATTCTACCCTCAGGATATGGATATATCCGCATATCAGACTTTAAGGAGAACACTGCGTCGGATATGAAGAAAGCCATTCGCGAAATGTTAGACAAAGGGATAAAGGGGCTTATCTTAGATTTGAGATGGAATCCGGGTGGATTATTAACTGCTTCCCAGCAGGTTTGTGAACTATTTCTACCTAAAGGGTCTCTGGTTACTTATACAAGGAGTAGAGGACAAATTACTCAGGAGAATGGTAAGGATTTAGAACTGAAAACAAGAGAAAATCCCGTTTTGCCATTGAATATGCCGTTGATTTTACTGGTGAACAATCAAACTGCCAGTTCTTCCGAAATTGTTACGGGAGCCTTACAATATCATCAGAGAACTCTTGTGGTAGGGGAAAAAACTTTTGGTAAAGGCAGTGTCCAGACCATTATCCCCTTGCCTCCAAAGAATGAAACAGCGTTAAGACTTACTACCGCGCTCTATTACACTCCTGCGGGTGTTACAATTGACCATCAGGGAATATTGCCTGATGTAGAGGTAAATATGACAGATGAAGAGGAGAGATTGTTAGCTTTACAGATGTATAAATCTTATGAGAAAGACCCTTCTAAAATAAATGAGCAAAATCATGGGACTGTTACGGGAAATGAGTTGGTTAAGATTCCTCCTGAGAAAATACAGGAGCAAGAAGAATTGCTTCACGAGGTAGGAAAGGTTGCGGGTGAAGATGCGGTAAAACTAATGAAAGAATATTTCCGTAGGAAAAATGCCTCCGAAGAGACTGTTGAGGATACACAACTTAAAAAGGCGGTAGAGATTTTGCAGGAAGACCCAGTGTGGGAGAATTTAATAAAGAAATATCACAAGGATGTAAAAGAGACACAAAAAGAGGCAAAAAACGATAATGTTGAAGAGGAGGAAATGGCGATAAAGAAAAGATTGTTGGAGATAGAATTGCAAAATAATACTTCTCCTGTTCCTTCTCTCCCATAATGAAATAAAGAATTTTTGTATATGAGAAAACAAGAGAAGTTAGTTCAACATCCCTTTGATATAAAAACACTAAGGAAGGCGATAGGTATGAATAGGTCATTCAACCGAGCGAATGATGAGTTGCGTCCTATAACGATTGAAAGAAACTTTACCAAATATGCTCATGGTTCTGTTCTGGTTTGTTTCGGTGATACAAAAGTTATTTGCACAGCCTTTCTTGAAAATAAAGTGCCACCCTGGCTAAGAGATTCAGGTCAAGGATGGATAACAGCGGAATACGGTATGCTCCCAGGTGCTACTTCTACCAGAGGCGATAGGGAATCTATAAGAAAAGGAAGGTCTCAAGAAATCAGTCGTCTAATTGGTAGATGTTTAAGGGCTGTTGTTGACCTGACTCAAATGGGAGAGTGCCAGATAACGGTGGACTGTGATGTAATTCAAGCGGATGGTGGGACGAGAACTGCTTCTATTACAGGTGGATTTGTAGCAGTCTATGACGCATTGAAACAGTCTGTGGATACAGGTTTTTTGAAAGAATTGCCTATAAAAGATATTTGCTCCGCTGTCAGCGTAGGGATTGTGGATAATGAGTATTTGTTAGATTTAGATTATAACGAAGATGCTCAGGCTATTATTGATATGAATGTAGTTATGAACTCCAAAAAAGAATTAATTGAGGTTCAGGGGTGTGGAGAACATGGAGTTTTTAGTCGGAAACAATTAGATGAACTTCTTGACCTTGCGGAAAAGGGGATACAACAAATAATAGAAATACAGAAGAAGGTAATCGGCTGGAATGGGTAAAAAGAAGGTCCTTGTTCTTGCTACCGGCAATAAAAATAAGTTTAGTGAAATAGTAGAAATTATGGACTTAACGGATTGGGAGATAAAATTTTTAAAAGATTTTCCAGATGTAGAACTTCCGGAAGAGACAGGAACAACATACGAAGAAAATGCCTTAATAAAAGCGAGATATTGTGCAAATGTATTACGATTACCTTCTCTGTCTGATGATTCAGGATTAGAAGTAGATGCCTTAAATGGAAATCCAGGTGTTTATTCTTCAAGATACGGTGGAGTGGAAGGGGATTCAGAAAGAAATATCAAAAAATTACTGAAAGAGATGAAAGGAATCCCCTGGCATAAAAGGAGTGCTCGCTTTGTATGTTGTGCTATGTTGGTTTTACCTAATGGTTTCTATCATTGTGAGAAGGGTATCGTAGAAGGACATATTTCGGTGGAGCCTTACGGAGAAAACGGATTTGGATATGACCCTGTGTTTGTCCCCTTAGGGTATGAAAATACTTTTGCAGAACTTCCTATTGAAGAGAAAAATAAAATAAGTCATCGTGCTCTGGCTTTCCGACAGATGGGAGAGTTTTTGAGGAATTTGGAATATGGTGATAGTTCCGGCAGATGATACAGGAATACAACAGGCGGTTCAGGCTTTGAAAAACAATGAAATTGTCGCATACCCGACAGAAACCGTTTATGGACTTGCTGTAAATCCCTTTTCGGAGGAAGCCTTAGAAAGGTTATTCAAATTAAAGGGGAGAGAGGAAAATAAGCCTGTATTACTGGTAATAGGAGAATTGAGACAATTGGATGAGGTAGTTTCTACTGTTTCTGAAAAGGCGAAAAGATTTATGGAAGAGTTCTGGCCTGGACCACTTTCATTAGTATTGCCAGCAGTTCCTCATTTGTCTAAAAGGATAACTGCTGGTAAAAATAAGGTGTGTGTTCGCTGGAGTTTACATCCCATAGCACAACGATTGGCATTAGAATTCGGGCATGCTATAACATCTACCTCTGCCAATTACTCGGGTGATGTACCAGCAAAAGATGTCTCAGAACTACCTGAGGGAGATATTGCAGTAGCAATTGAAACAAATATCTATCTTAGAAATGAGGTGTCCACAGTGTTTGACCCCGACACAGGAGAAGTTTTCCGTGAAGGGGCTATTAAAAAGGATGTAATTCAAAAAATTTTTAATGCTTTATCACAAGGATGAAAATACAAAATGAAGATTGGAATCGGTTGTGACCATGCTGGATATGAGGGGCCTCCTCCTTTATACAAGCCGTCTATTATTGAGTATCTTCAAAAAAGAGGATATGATATAAAGGATTATGGAACATTTGGTCCGGAATCAGTAGATTATCCTGATTATGCGCGGGTATTATGTGAGGGAGTGTTAAAAGGAGAGGTAGAAAGGGGAATCCTTATTTGTGGAACAGGAATAGGTGTTTCTATGAGTGCCAATCGTTTTCCGGGGATACGAGCTGCTGTTTGCACCAATGCTTTAATGGCACAATTGGCAAGAACGCACAATAACTCCAATGTTCTTTGTTTGGGAAGAAGGATATTAACATTGGAACAATGTTTTGAAATTATAGATGTATGGCTAAATACACCTTTTTCAGGTGAAGAACGACATATAAGAAGGCTTGAAAAATTGGATAAGTTAGGGGATATAACATGCTAAGAGAAGAAGAATTAATACCCAAAAAAATAGTTGAAGAATTAGACAAATATATAGTTGGTCAGAATGAAGCAAAGAAGAAAGTTGCAATTGCCCTCCGGAATCGTTGGAGACGGCAAAAAATTACTTCCGATTTGAAAGAAGATATTATTCCCAAAAACATCATTATGATAGGACCTACGGGGGTGGGGAAAACGGAAATAGCACGCCGACTTGCAAAACTTGTTAATGCCCCATTTATTAAAGTGGAAGCGTCTCGTTTTACAGAGGTTGGATATGTAGGAAGAGATTGCGAGTCTATGGTTCGGGAGTTAGTGGATGTCGCTGTGAATATGGTTAAGGAAGAAATGAAGGAACAAAAGAGTGAAGATGCAAAGAAAATTGTAGAAGAACGATTGCTTGATTTGTTACTCCCAAAACCAGCAAGACCAACAGGTGGATATAGACCCTTTGACCCTAATCAAGGGGATGAAAAACCTGTGCTTGCAGAAAAAGAAGATTCTTATCAAAAAGCACGAGAGATTTTAAGGGAAAAATTAAAACAGGGATTGTTGGAGGATAAAGAGGTAGAAATTGATGTGAAAGACACAAAGGGAATGCCGTTGATGCAGGTGTTTTCAGGCTCAAGTTTAGAAGAAGTAGAGATTACTTTACAGGATATGTTAGGAAAAATTCTTCCGCAATCTCAAAAGAGAAGAAAAGTAAAGATAAGCGAGGCAAGAAAAATATTAGAGGCGGAAGTTTTGCAAGAATTAATAGATTTGGAACAAGTGCACCGGGAAGCAATAGACCGTGTCCAGAATACAGGTATTATTTTCCTTGATGAGATAGATAAAATTGCCTCCAGAGGTTCTCCAGGGCACGGTCCAGATGTTTCGCGGGAAGGCGTCCAGAGGGATATTTTGCCTATTGTGGAAGGAAGCACGGTGCTAACTAAATATGGACCTGTGAGAACAGACCATATTCTATTTATCGCCGCAGGTGCTTTCCACATGACCAAAGTTTCAGACTTAATCCCTGAATTGCAGGGAAGATTTCCGATTCGTGTGGAATTGAAGAGTTTGAGTAAAGATGATTTTAAGAGGATTTTAACAGAACCTCAAAATTCCTTAATCCGACAATACAGAGAACTAATAAAGACAGAACAGATTGAAATTCGTTTTTCTGAAGATGCTATTGATTGTATGGCAGAGTATTGTGAAAAGATTAATCAAGAGACAGAAGATATTGGAGCCCGTAGATTGCATACCATAATGGAAGTTGTGCTTGAAGAGATTATGTTTGATGTTCAAAAATATGAAAATAAAGAAGTTGTGATTGAAAAAGAATGGGTTGAGGAAAAACTAAAAGCAATTGTTGAGAACCGAGATTTGTCAAGATATATATTGTAATGGATAGAGGATAGGTGTAAGGCTTTGTTACATTTTAAGCAATTAGAAAATGCAGGACTAACTTTTGCAGGAGTTATAAGAAAAGCAGATTTTATTGATTTCTCCAATGAGGAACAAAATATAGAGATAATGTTAACAATTCTGAAAGAGGAAAAAATAATTCCCCGGTTTATCTATAGAGTAAAACAGGAACACTCCGATTATATTTATATCATTAACCAGGGGGAGGATATAAGACCAGTATTTGCGGATGGGATAATTACCCGTATCCCGGGTATTGCGATTTGTATATCCGTTGCAGACTGTGTGCCTGTGTTTTTATTTGATAGACAACAAAAAATTTTAGGGTTAATCCATGCAGGGAGGGAAGGGACTCGAAAATGTATTGCCCAAAAAGCAATAAAGAAGTTTGTAGATAGATTTAATTCAAATGTATGTGAAATAGTTGCGTTAATAGGTCCTTCAATAGGACCTTGTTGTTATCGTTTGCCAGATAGTTTACTGAATGATTGTTTCAGAGATGGCTTGTTTATAACAGAAGACAAAACCCTTGATTTATGGAAGTCCAATGAAAAACAATTACTGGAATCAGGTATAAAGAAAGAAAATATATTTGTAATAGGTGAATGCACCTGTTGTGAAGATGAATATTATTCATATAGAAAAGGAGACAAAAAAAACAGGAATTTTGCAATTGGAATAATTTGAAAAATTATTGAAAGAATAGTCTATTTTGTGATACACTAATATGTTGTTAGAAAAATAAAAGAGTGGGTGAAAAACCCACTCTTTCTTATTATAAACATAAAATATACAGGAGTAAACAGTGTCCACAAGGGAAAGAATACAAAATTTGTGGAATTTATTAGAGCCTTATATTACCGAACAGGGCTTTGAACTCATTGAGTTAGAGTTCGGTAGTAGTGGGCGTACTCCTGTATTGCGAGTTTTTATAGAGAACAC
>FWWL01003161.1_pt1 | contig 22297 bp, 15 predicted proteins | sample 2228331 | NCBI WGS metagenome assembly FWWL01 (sample SAMEA103939775, study PRJEB20133) | metagenome | reverse complement strand
TTCACCCTGTTCTGTGCGGTAAGCGGAAGAGTCAGGATAAAACAGAACAGCAGCAGCCAGAGTAATTGATTTTTTTTCCAGCAGGAAGTATTCATCTTCAACCTCCTGTTATCCCGGGTTCAGGGTCTCATGGCTGAAATCACTTCAGCCACTCTTTCCAGTGCCGCCTGCAGATACTCCGGCGGGGAGCCGTAACCGAAGCGCAGGTGCTGATCGAGTTCAAAGTGATCCCCCGGAACCAGAAGCACGCTCTTTTCTTTCAGAATTTTTTCCACCAGCTCGGTGGAATTAACCGGCAGGTTATAGCGGGTGAAAAGAATGGCTCCGGCGCGCGGAGGCAGGTAGCTGAAGAGGTCATCAAAGCTTTTCAGCCATTTCTCCAGAAGCGGGAGGTTGTGATTGAGAATCTCGCGTGTTCTTTTCAGTATTTTCTGCCTTCTTTCCGGTTCAAGAACCTTCGCGGCCAGATGGTCGGTCAGGGCCGATACTGAAATTGTCGTGTAATCATGGTATGTCCAGATTTTTTTCACCACTTCCAGCGGTCCGGCCAGCCAGCCGAGGCGCAGCCCGGGAAGTCCGTAAGCTTTGGACAGACCTGAGACCACCAGCACCCGATCATAACTTCCCCAGAAAGAGGGAGTTTCTTGACCGTTCAATTCGGCTCCCCGGTAAACCTCATCTGCCAGAATCCAGGCGCCCACTTTTTCTGCCTGTTTGATTATTTCGTTTCTGGCTTCCCCGGTCAGAATCGAGCCTGTCGGGTTGTTCGGATTGGTCAGGATGATCATTCTGGTGTTGCCGTTGACCAGCTTCCTGAGTTCGTCCGGGTCCGGCTGCCAGCCGAGCTCGGGTCGGAGCCAGAACGGCTTTACTCTCGCCCCGAAAGCCCTGGCCAGTCCCCACATCTGCATGTAATTCGGAAGTTCGAAAACTACTTCATCTCCCGGTTCGAGCAGAGACCACATCAGCAGAAAATTTGCTTCGGAAGAACCGGCGGTCACCATGATCTGCTCAGGGTTCATGTTCGGATAATGACGGGCGATGTTTTCTCTCAGAGCCGGCGTGCCGTTGGTCTGGGTGTAACCGAGTTCAACCCGCGTCAGTTCTTCGAGTTCTTCTGGCGACAGCAGCTCTCGCAGAGTTAACGGGTGGACGCCGCTCTCAGAGAGATTGTAATCAACCACGTTTTCCCAGAGCGACTGCATTCTTTCCATCTTAAAAATTTCGATTTTCATCGGTTGAATCCTTCGTATGAATTTATGGGCATGATTAAATTTCAACCCTGAAAACTCCCTTGAGGGCAAAGCCAAAAATTATCGACAGGAGGAAATAGGCCACCAGCCAGTGGAAGGAGATTCCGGCAAATTCCAGCCTGGATTCCGGCAGAACCAGCTCGACCCGGGTGAGCAGGGAATCGGCCGGCAGGGGTTTTTCTCCAGGATGGAGAAGTTCCTGCCAGAGGTTTTTTCTCACTCTAACCGGCGAGACCCTGGTGAGCGACCCGTTTGTGGCCGGTATGCTTTTAAGATAACGCTCTCCCTCAACTGTTATAATTACCGTCTTTCCGGTCGGTCCGGTCACTCTCAACCTCCAGGAAACCTCAGCTTCGTCGATAATTCTGACGGGAGGGGTTTCCAGCTGCAGCCCTTCGGGCGTTTCCACTTCCAGGTTCAGTTTCATCAGGTCCACAGATTTGATAAAACGGGCTTTGAGGAGAAAAGTTTCATCTTTGGCCGGAATCCGGTAACCAAACCAGAGGTTCAACTGGGCCAGCAGCAGGAATATCGGAATTATCATAACAAGCAGAGGTTTCAAATTGTAAGAAAGATACCGGAGATTGGCTGCCAGTAGCTCTTTCTGTGAATTCAGTTGCGTCCGGAAATCATTCTGGTACAGCCTGATTTCGAGCAGGTGAGCTTTAATCCTCTCCCTGGCTCTTTTTATTCCGGCCTGGTCAGAAGTTTTTTTGTAAACAAAAAGCACCAGGAGGGCAGTAAGCAGGGAAATCACCAGCATGGCTATCCACGGATGAAAATTGGCCACTGGCAGAAAAAAAATTCTGATAAGAGTTCCCAGAGCGCTGTTCAACCACCAGAGCATGGGGATTTTTTCCCGCTAAACTCAGGAAATGTAACCGAGCCCTTTGAGTCTTTTTTTAATTTCCTCTTCCGAATCGGCTCCTTCGAATTTAGCCACTTCTTTTTCCAGCAGATGCACAATGAATTCATCGGCTGAGCTGTATCCAGCCACCTCGGCTATTTTTTTCACTTTCTCATACAGCTCTTTTTCCAGCTTGATTTTGGCTTTTCCCATGGCCACTCCTTTCCTTTATTCCAGTTTCTTCCTGCCCGGAGCCTGACTAAAAAACCGGGCGTCCTGTCATCTCAGAGGGAATTTTAATCCCGAAAAGCGATAAAATTCCAGCGGTAACGTCTTCGAGCAGCGGCTGCTCCAGACGCGAGGGCCGGTTGGCCAGCAGCACTCCCGGGATCAACCCCGGGGCGGTCATATGATCCCCGCTCCATTTCTGCGGGTTATTTTCGATGATTTCCCGGGGAAAATTTCCGAGCGGGGAGTTCCAGGATATACGGTAGTTGCGGTTGAAGCCCAGGATTATGTCCGGAGCCTCCGAAACGTAGGGCCCGCTGTAAACTTCTTCTGTTATGTAAGCTTTAAGAATGATCCTATCTCCGGTTTCCGGGTCGGTTATCTTTTCAAGTTTGCGGGCGAGCTCGTGCAGCAGACTCTGTTTTTCCTCCGGGCGCACGATTCCTCCGGCTTCCCGACCTTTAAGGTTGAGATAAAGCGCATTCAGTCCGACTCCGTAGGCTCTGGTCCTTGACCAGTCGGTAGCCTGAAACAGAGTAACTTCCTCAGGTTTCATTCCCGGCCGAAGCACATGATAGCCGTTGCGCAGAAGCCAGGTGTTCAGATTGAACCCTTTTCGGAACGGGCAGAAACCGTGGTCGGACATAACGATGATGACCGTCCGGCTGTCTGTCTTTTCCATGGCCAGCTGCAGCGCCCGGTCCATCTGCTGATAGGTTTTTTCAATCACCCGTCCGAATTCCGAAGCGAGTTTTTCGTTGTAGGCCGGATGGTCACGGTCAATCAACCGGAAGAACATATGCTGGCGCTGGTCGGCATTGGAGAAATAAAAGAAGAGAAGACCCGACCTGAAGTTCTTTAGCTCATCCTCCAGCATGGCCATCGATTCCTGGTATACAAGCTCATCCTGGTAGAGAAATTCTTTTTCGTCCAGAACGTCGTTTTCGAGCGCGGCCGTGTCCGCCGGCAATCCTTTGGTGAAAAACGGACCAAATTTTTTCGCCAGCTGCCGCGAGTAGCTCTCCGGTGTGCTCAGGGGAAGCGCCGGGTCGGCAGGGTCGATATTAATCGGGCTTACGTAAAGCTTGAATTTGGGTCTCACTTCTTTCAGATAGAACTGGCAGATGCCGCTGACGCTCTGGGTCGGGATGAATTCAAACCTGATTCTTTTCCAGCCGCTCCATTCCTTCTCTCTGAGGATAAATTCCTGTCCCTGCAGGGAAATCTTGGCCACCGTATGAACCGGATCTATGAACACCCTGAAATCGACGAAAGTTTCCGGGTTGCCCTTTACAAAAGGGTTATTCGGACCGGGGATTTTTGCCTCCACCCGGTTTCCGATCACATAGACATAGTGAACGCGTCCGCCTCCGCCGTATTCTTCGGTTACTGTTTTGTATTCGTTTGTGTAGTAATTGAAGAGGCCGTAATAGCCTTTCAGGTCCGGAGTTCCCATGCCGGAAAAGGTTTTCTGTCTGGTTTCCACCGGAGGATAATTCGACGGGATTTTGAAGATGGTGGCGGGAATCTCGTAATCTTCGAGAATCTGCCAGAAAGCTCTTCCTCGTCTCAGGTTTCTTATCTCTCCGCCGGAAAGGGGAATGTTGTATTTGCCGAGCTTGAGGTTATGTCGGGGTGGCAGACTTTCCGAGGCTGAAAATACAGGGAGATAGGTCCGCGGGTCGCGGTGGACAAAGTCGAAAATGGCGTGGCCGCCCGGGTTGGTACCGGTTATGAAATTCGCCCAGGCCACCGGACTCTGCGGCGGGATGCTGGAGCCGAGCGGCAGAAAAGTTCCGGAAGCCGCCAGTTTCTTAAAGTGGGGGAGGAGCCCGGCTTCGATAAACCGGTTCAACAGAATAGTGTCGAGTCCATCCATACCGAGCACCAGCACTTTCAGACCGGTTTCGCGCCGGCCGGCGGTTTTCAGAAAGGCTTCAGTCGGGGACAGAAGAAGTCCGGCTGAGGTGCCCAGAATGAGCTGAAGGAACTCTCGTCGTCTTAGTGCTTCTTCATTTCTTCTTCCGGACATCGGACCTGGCCTTTTTATTTTTGTTTTTTTCTGATTCTTCTTTTTCCATTTTACCCGATTTATCGGGAAGAAGCGATCGGCCATCCATGTAGGAAGGAACCGGCACCCCGAACAGTTCGAGCACGGTCGGAGCCAGGTCGGCAATCCAGGGGCTGCTGGCGGCGAGTTTCAGGTTGCTGAAAAAAACACCCGGGACAAGCTCCGGGTCCAGGCAATGGTCCCCCGACCAGGCTTTCCGGTTGTCCTCGATAACCACCCGGTTGACCCGACCTGTAACCGAATCCCAGGAAGCCCGATAACCTTCATTGTAGGCGACTATCAGGTCCGGGGCGTTATCCCGGTAGGGACCGTGGTATATTTTTTCGGCGTCTATCACCCGGTTGATGGCTACGGTTCCTTTTTCCGTATCTTTCAACCCGGAGAGTTTTTCCATCAATTCCTGTTTTATCTTCCGGCTTTCTTCCCCGGGTTCAACAATTCCCTGAGCTTCTCGTCCTCTGAGGTTAAGGTAGATACCGGCCAGTCCGAGCGCGTAAGCTTTCGTCCGACTCCAGTCGACCTGTTTGAACCATTCTTCGCTTTCATTCGCGCCCTCTTTCAGCTGAAGGTAGCCGTTCAGATAAAGCCAGGAGTTGAGGTTGACGCCGCGGCGGAATGATTTGAAACCGTGGTCGGACATTATCATAAGGCAGTCATGCTCTCCGAGTTGTTCCAGAACCTTTCCCACCAGAGAGTCCATCCGGCGGTACAGGTCTTCTATGACTCGATCTTCCTCTCCTGACCTGGATGCGGCCGGACAGGCGGGATGAGCGCGGTCGAGATAGCGCCAGAACATATGCTGAATGCTGTCGGTGGTTTCAAAAACGCAGACCACCAGACCGCGTCTGGTTTTTTTCAACCCGTTGAAGAAAATTTTTTCCCAGTCCAGATGGAACGAATAAGCGAGGTCCAGGAAGGCTTTCTCCGGCAGCACGCCTTCGTTCAGCGCCCAGGTGTCGTTGGCTTCTCCCAGGGTGACGTAGCTTCCGAACAGTTTTGCCAGATAGGGAGCGTATATGAAAGGATGCGAGATCGGGAGCGCCGGCTTTTCCGGGTCAAGGTTGAGCGGGGTGAGGTAAAGTTCAAAGTGAGGCTTCAGGCTCAGAAGGTAAAACCGGGCGATCCCTCTTATTCTGAATCCAGGGCCGGCTTTGAAGGTCAGCTTTATCCAGGGGGAGAATTCTCCCTTCTTGAGAAGGAAACGTGTGTCTGAAACCTCCACCTCGGCAGTCTCGCTCTCAGGATGAAGGCGGATGGTCATCGGCAGGCGGATTTCCTCCGGATTTTTGAGCAGCGTGTTTTCCGGACCGCTGATGAAGGTTCTGACGGTGTCGCCTTCAAGCTTTACCAGCCGGGTTTCTCCTCCTTCTTTTTTGTTCAATCTCTCTGGGTTGGTGGTGTAAAAAAAGAAGGTTCCCTGGCTTCCCTTGAGGTCGGGGAGACACATTCCGCTCAGGAGGTGTCCGTTGAATTTTTCCGGGGGAAAGGTGATCGGCACCCGGAGAACCGTGGAGAAAATGCCCTGCTGGCCGAGTATTTTCCAGAAAGGCTGGCTTTTACGCAGAAGCTTTATCTCCGGTTTGCTGAGCGGTATACGGTATTTTCCCAGAGTGAAATAGCGTCGCGGCGGTCCGATCCTGGCTGAGGACAGGTCGGGCAGATAATTTTTCGGATTGCGGCTTAAGAAATCAAAAATGTTGTGCTTTGAGGGTTCGCACCCGGTCATAAAAGAAGACCAGGCGACGGGGGAGATAGCCGGAGTGGTTGTCCGCAGGCGGGAGTAGGTGCCTTCTTTCTTTAATTTCAGAAAATTCGGCAATTTGCCCTCAGCCATGTATTTTTCCACCAGCGTCGGGTCCAGACCATCAAAGCCGAGAATGACCACCCGCTCGACCCGGCTTTTGCGGTAAGCCTTCTGACCTTTAAGCAATCTTATGAGCAACCGGAAGGGCCATGTGAAGAAAGAGAAAAACGCCAGGAAAAAAGTCAGGAAAAAAACCAGAAACGATGAAAGGAAAGCAAAGCCGGCCCCCGGACCGATGTAAGCCAGAAGCGGGGTTGACAGAAGAAAGAAGGAAATCAGCAGAAGCGTTGATGATCTCAGCCTCGAAGCTGGCCGGACCCTGGATGCCTGTTGCTCCCTGCTTTCAACTTTCATTTAAGTTTTTTCAGAATGATGCTGGCCAGGTTTTCTATCGCCAGCTCAGGACCGTGGTCTTCAGTGGACCAGAAAAAGGCGTCATCCCAGGTGTGCATTCCCTGAAGGTAACTGCGACCGAAAACTTCTTTCTTCCTGATCGACCCTTTCAGGTCAAATCCTGGCTCGGAGACCACTATCAGGTCCGGACCACGGGAAGTGTAGCGGCCGCTGTATACCTCTTCAGCCATGAAAACCTGACGGACTACCCGGCGACCGTTGTACTCGAGTTTTTTCAAACGTTCGGCAATTTCTTCTTTCAGTTTTTTCCGCTCGGATTTCTCCACCCGGCCTCTGGGAAATTTATTTTTCAGGTTGAGGTAGATGCGGTTGGGGTCGAGAGCAAAGGCGACAGTTTTGCTGGAAATATCGTTCAGGCTCCTGGGTTCGGGGGTATTGAACGAAAGGTACCCGTTCTGAGCCAGCCAGGCATTCAGGTAAACTTCCTGGATTATTCCGGTAAAACCATGGTCGGAAAGGATAAAGAAGTTCTCCTCGCTCTCGTTCATTTTTTTGAAGGCATTCAGTATTTTTCCTATGATGCGGTCTATCTGCTGGTAAAAATCGAGAAAATATTGATGGAACGGATGCGAGGTGTCTTCGTAAGCGGACCAGAGAAAGTGGTGCAGACGGTCTGTGCAGGTGATGACAAATTCAAAATAATCCCAGTCCTGTTCCCAGAAATAATTCAGAGCTTTCTGATGGCTGGCCATTGTTTTGGAAATTTCCTGCCAGAGAACGGCCGGATTGTCTACCACCTTGCCGGAATCGACGTCAATCTGGTATCCCATCTGTTCGAGGGTGGAGAAATAGCTCTGAGGGAAGACTGACCGGGACAGGTCTACCGCCACAAACCCGGAAATCAGCACGCCGTTGATCCGTCTGGCCGGGTAGGTGGAAGGCTGGTTGATGACGATGCTCTTAAGGCCGCGTTTTCCGAGCTGATCCCAGATCGTATCTGATTTGACATCGAGAAAGTTGGGAATTCTCAGGTCATAGGTTCCCGGTTTGAAATCGGTAAACCCGAAAATCCCGTGAGTCCCGGGGTTCGCTCCGGTCATGAAATTTGTCCAGGAAACAGCCGAGATTTCCGGCAGACTGGCTTTCATCCGGTGGAGATGGCCGGCATCCAGAAGCCTGGAAATGGTGCTCATTACCCCGGATTTAGCCAGATTCAGGAGCATCGAATGGGGGACACCGTCGAGTCCGACAACACAAACCTTTCTGCGGGGTCTGGACTTTTTTATGATTGCCATTTGCCCAATTATTATAGCACCAGGCAACCGGCTGTCAATTTTGGAAAAGCCGTATGGTATTTATTTTGCTGAAAATAAATAATTTACAGGGATTCGGCAAATTAGTTCGGTTCCACTCCGCCTGCCTTCAGAACCTGTTCCAGAAACATTTCTTCGGGGACGGCTCCTTCGAGCGACAGGGTATCGTTAAAAATGGTCTTCGGAACGCCGAACACCTCATATTTCTGAGTCAATTCTGGAAATTCGGTCGCTTCGATCATCGAGGATTTAACCAGAGGAGACTCCAGGGCCATCTGATGGCCGAGGCGAACGGCGATCGGGCAGTAAGGGCAGGTGGGAGTTACGAACACCTGAATGTTCACTTCTTTCTGCAGTTTTTTCAGCGCCTCTCTGGTTTCCGGGCTTAATTCGGTTTCTCCCCGGCTGACATCAACGATCGATTCCAGCAGGCTCATGAACTCATAGCCGGAGGGAATTCCAAAAAACCGAATTCCATAATCCCGGTCGCCCATAACCACGATGGCCGGAACTTTATCGATTCCAAACTCGGCGGCCCGCTCCGGTTCCTTCTCCAGTTCGTAGACAGTTAAGTTGATTTTGTCGGTGAGAGAAGCCAGCTCTTCCAGAAGTTGTTTGGTTTCAGGACAGAAACCGCATTCTTCTTCGGCTGTCTGACCCGGGAGGATCAAAGGGCTTCTTTCTTTGGTGAAATATACCAGGTTGACCGGGTTGATCAGCTCGGCCGCGAATTTTTTCCGGGTAAAATCCCTGACTTCTTCGTTAAGCAGTTGCATCTGACATCTCCTTTATAAAATAAATTTAATTCCTATAAATCCTATAAGTTTTATATAATTTTAATACGAAATCGATCAGGAATCAATCCTCCGGAGGTTGATTGACTTTGCCTGGCTATTGAGCTTAAATTAAGCTTCATTTAATATTACTCTTTAATAAGCTGAATGTAAAATGAAAAAGTTACTAACTTATCTGCAGCGAGAATACCAGAAAAAAACTCCCCGCAGCTCGATGCTTTTTCGCCGGGCTACCCGGGTGATGGTGCGGGGCGGAAGCCATACGCTCAGGCTCTGGAAACCGTATCCTTTCTATCCGACCTCGGCCGCCGGCGCCCGGGTTACGGATATTGACGGAAACAGCTATCTGGATTACTGGCAGGGACATTACGCCAACATTCTCGGTCATAACCCCGAAGTCATCCGCCGGGCTCTGGAACCTTACGTTTCCAGAGGGCTTCTTCACACCGGTTTTGAGTCATCCGTCCAGGTAGAACTCGCTGAGAAGTTGATCGCCAGTCTCCGCCAGCGAGGTCTGAAGATTCGCTTCACCACCTCCGGCACTCTGGCTTCGACCTACGCCGTCATGTTAGCCATGGGATTTACCGGAAGAGAATATGTGCTCAAAGTGGGAGGCGGCTGGCACGGAGCTTCTCCGTTTTTGCTGAAAGGAGTTAAATTTCATCCTGGCCAGGGATTCAGGGCGGTGGATTCAGCCGGTTTGCCCGCGGATTTCTCCCGTAAAATATTGGTTACCAGGTTCAACGACGGTCAGCACCTGAGTGATATTTTCAAAAAATACGGCCACAGACTGGCCGCTTTCATCATCGAGCCGTTTATCGGCGTCGGCGGATTCCTCTTCTGTTCGCGCGAATATTTGGAGCTGGCCAGAAAACTCTGCCATCAGTATGGTGTGGTGTTGATCTTTGATGAAATCATCTCCGGTTTCAGGTTCTGCGCTTCCGGGTTGCAGACGATCTACCGTGTTTACCCGGATATCTCGCTTTTTGGCAAACTGATCGGCGGCGGGCAGGCAGTGGCCGCGGTGGTGGGAAGAGCAAACATCATGGAAGCCTGCGAGCACCCGGCCCGCGGGAGGCTCAGAGTTCACTTTGAGGGCGGCACTTTCTCCGCTCATGAAGAATATCTTCGAGCCGGGCTGGCCATGCTCGACTATCTCGAAGAGAATGAGAAAGAAATTTATCCCGGCTTGGGAGAACAGGCCGAAAAACTGCGACGCGGGATTGAAAGGGTTTTCCGGGAGGAAGGAATCGAAGCGGTCTGCACCGGCTATCCGGGAGGAAGCGCTAAACATTCCTCTTTTTTCATGGTAAATTTCCCGGTGAAGAAGGTTGATTACCGCACGCCGGAAGATGTCTGGGACCCCCGGCGTTCGCATGTTGAGCTGAGGGAACAGGCGCTGAAGCTGGCGCTGCTCATAAACGGAGTTCATGTGGTTCACGGCGGCGGCTGTCTATCGACCGCTCACACACCGGAAGATGTTGACCGGACGATCGAAGCCTATGCCGCTGCGGCCAGGATATTCAGGAAATATCTATAAAAGCACCCGGGTTGTGGTCTTTGCTTTTTTGCCGTCGGTCGGATTTTTTTCAGGCTTTTTTCATGAGAAATCTGTAACTTCCTGATTCCACCCAGAATTCCGGACGCTGGTCTATTTCAGTCAGAGTGATTCCAAGACGCGGGTCTTCAGCCACAAAGACTCCTTTTTCCCAGATGATCTGGCCAGATTCGAGGATGATAAAATCCGGCCACAGCCGGGGGATGGTCAATCGGGCTCTGGTTCCGACCGGCACCTGAATTTCCAGCTGGAATTCTTCCGGGCTCTTAACCCAGCTTACGGCGATTTCACCCTGAATAGAATTAAACCGGCAGTCCAGTTTTTCCACTCCAGGAAATGGTTTCACCTGAAAAGTCTTCCACCCAGGTTCGAGCGGACACAGCCCGGCAAGCCCCTGATAGAACCAGGCGTCGACACTGCCAAACATCGGGTGGTTGTGAGAATTCATTCCGGGTCCGGTCAGCTTTTCCCATCTTTCCCACAGGGTGGTGGCTCCTTCTTTGATCATGTAACCCCAGGATGGGTAGGAATCCTGGAGGACGATTTTCAGAGCGACTTCCTGGAGGTCAAATTTGTTGAGAACTTTGAACAGAAAGCAGGTCCCGACGATTCCTGTATCCGGATGGTAATCATGCTGCACGATGATCGATTCCAGCAATGCTTTCAGAACCTCCTTCCGGTTTTCTTCGGGCACCATATCGAGGGCCAGCGGCAAAAGGTTGGCCGTCTGGTCCGCGAAACGGTCAACCGGTCCCTGTCGTAAAGCCCGGTACTGCCCGTTTTCCAGAAATACCCGGTTGAAGGCGGCTAGAATCTGGTCTGCCAGTTCCCGTGTTTCTCTGGCTTCATCCTGCCGGCCGACGAGTTCGCAGATGCGGGAGAATATCAGCACGTCATGGTAATAAAACCAGGTGGCTACGAGTTCCAGCGGTGTCTTTTTCGGAACGACTGCTCCCGGCTGACACCAGTCGCCGTACTTTCCTAGCGACAGCTGCAGATGCCCGCTGGCTTTCTGCCGCAGGAATTCTATGTAATTTTTAAGATTCTGAAAATGTTTCCTCAGTATGTCCCGGTCGCCGTAAAAATTGTACATATGCCAGCAGAGACTTATATAGGCTGAGCCCCAGCCAGGGTCGGCCGGGTAAACGACCGGGTTGTACGGCGGGACAAAATCAGGAAGACTTCCGTCATCCCGTTGAGCCTGTTTGATCAGCTGCAGAAAGTGGGAGTAAAACGCGGCCAGGTCAAAATTGAAGGAGGCGGCTTCAGCCGTCACCAGGACGTCGCCGAGCCAGCCGTGCCGTTCATCCCGCTGCGGGCAGTCGGTGGGGATGCTCATCAGGTTGGATTTCTGGGTGTTCAGGTAACAGGAGTGGATTCTGTTCAGGAACTCGCTGGAGCATTCAAACCGTCCGCAGCTTTCAACATCTGTGTGCATGACGCAGGCTTCGAGTGTGTCATCAGCGGGAATTCCGGGAAAACCGCTCATCTCGACATAGCGAAAGCCATGGTAGGTGAAATGCGGTTCGTATATTTCTTCACCTGAGCCTTTGAGAATGTAAATGTCGGTGGCTCTTGCCCGGTCGTTGGTGGCTGTGTTCAGCTGTCCGTCCTGGTGGAGAAGCTCGCCGTAGCGCAGGCGGATTTCGGTTCCGGCTGGTCCGCTAACTTTCAGCCGGACTCGACCGGCCAGGTTCCGGCCAAAGTCAAAAATGTATCTGTTTCTATCAAGCAGGCGAATTTGCGCCGGTTTCAGGCGTTCGGTCACTCTGATCGGCGGTATGTTCTGGGCAGAAAGCGGCGGTCCCGCCACGGCCACCGCTTTTTTCCAGCCGGAATCGTCGAACCCGGGTTGCGTCCAGCCCGGGTGTTCCAGACGGGCGTCGTATTGTTCTCCGTGGTAGAGGCTATTTTCGCCAAGCGCTCCGTGAGCCGCGCGCCAGCTTTCGTCGCTCAGCACCACATCAAGCCCTCCCTTCTGGTAATAGATTTCAAGACGGCAGATCAACCGCGGCTGGCCATATCCGTATTTTTGTATGTGGCGTCCGTTGCCTAAGATAACAGCTACGGCGTTTTTTTCTGAAATCAGGTTGGTGACGTCAAAAGCGGAATAAAGAGCCACCTTGCTGTAATCCGTCCAGCCCGGGTCGAGAGCCCGGTCGCCAACCTTCTGCCCGTTGATGAACAGCAGGTAGTGTCCGAGTCCGCTGATGTAGATTGCCGCCCGGCTGACAGGACCGCGGCAACTGAATTCTTTCCTGAGGTAAATACCGAGATATTCGACGTCCGGCTCTTCCTCACGACCGAGGAGGACGGTGGTCGGACCGGTGAAACTTTCGGGTTCCGGCATCGTAATCCACTGAGCCCGGAATTTTGAGGTGCCCATGAAACCCGTGCGGAAGGTGGCTATTTCGCTGTACGGGCTGACCTCTCCCAGACTGTTCCACCAGCGGACCCGCCAGTAAAAATTCTGGCAACTCAGGAGCTCTTCACCATCATAAGGTATATGAGTGGAATCGCCGCTTTCCACCCGGCCGCTGTCCCAGAAATCCCCGATCTCTCGCTCGCAGATTTCAGGTTCGGAGGAAACTATAATCTGATAGGCTGTTTGCCGGTCGCCCCTCAGGTTGCTTTTCACCTTCCAGAAGAAGCGCGGACGCGGGATGTCTATCAGACAGGGTTCCTTCAGATATTCAACTCTCAGGTCGTAAGGCGCAGACGGTGGCATCTTTCACTCCTTTTTAACGGATGGGAAATTTTTATTTCCGGATGTTTTTTTGAAAATCGACAGGAATTTATTTTTTTCTTCCCTGCTGTCATTTCTTTATGGTTCATACTGCCCGGACCAGAAAATACTCGGGCACTTCGAGTCCGTAATCTTCAGGGTTGATTTCCTTGACGATCGACCGCCGGTATTTTCCGGTCTGAGGGTCTATCTCGGTCAGATCCACCACCTCTCCGTCAACTTTCTGTCCCTGGCTGTCGACGATGATTTTAACCTTTGGCCTCATCAGGTACTTAGTTTCCTGGTTGGTTTCAACCACCAGCCCGATTTCTCCGGTATTCAGAAGAACCAGCGAACCAACCGGGAAGATCCCCATCATCTGGACAAACGCTTTCAGTATTACCGGGTTGAATTCAGTGCCGATATTCTCCAGCATCAGGCTGAGCGCTTCGGCCCGGGTAAAAGTCTTTTTCCGGTAAACCCTTTTCGTGGTGATGGCATCGAAGAAATCGCAGATTTTCACGATGCGGCTGTAAAGGTTCAGGTCGTTTTTCATCCGGAACCGGGGGTAACCGCTGAGGTCTTCCTTGATATGATGCTCCATGGCCACCTGAATGGCGCTCACCGGGAGTCTCCGGAAATCTCTCGCCTGAACCAGCAGTTCAGCTCCCTGGTGCGGATGAAGTTCCATGATCTTTCTTTCCTCTTCCGTCAGCTGTCCGGGTTTGTTGAGTATTTCCAGCGGGGTTTCGATTTTTCCCAGGTCGTGGAAGAAAGCGGCCAGCCCCAGGTCCACCAGTTCGGCTCTGGACAGGCCAAGACGCCGTCCCAGGGCCACGGCCAGAAGGCTGACGTTGGCCGAATGGTTAAGCGTGTACTCGTCATGGTTCTTGATGGTGGTCAATCCAAGCAGAAAAGATTCGTTGTCCACCAGGTGGTTGAAGATGGATTGAATCAAGCGGCGGGTGGTATTAAGTCGAATCGGCTGATTTTCTTTATTTCTTTCCGAAACCTCCCTGAGGTGCAGGATGCTCAGGAAGAATAAGCGAGCGGCGCTCTTCTCCGGACTCGGGAGCTTTTCCGAAGCTTCGAGTTTTTCCACACTGATTTTTTCCACTCCCTGCTCTGCCAGTTCCCTGGCGATTTCTTCAAAGGGCGCGGCTGAGGTTCTTTTCTGGCAGATGACGTTGACCGCCTTCAGCAATTCTTCCCGCGAAACATCCGGCTCTATCGTCAGCAGTCCAATTTCTCTTTTCCTGAATTCTTCCAGCAGAAATTTGAAAACAGGATAGTTGGCTATCGAAAACTTCAACCGGCTCTGGTTGAAGAAGATCGATTCTTTCTTGATCCTGAAATTAATTTCCGGACTGCTTTCTTTGAGTTCCTGCAGATTCTGGTAAAGAAGATCGCTCTGCTCCTGCAGGAGCTCGTTGTTTTCAGCGTAAAGCCTGAGGATCTTAAAAACTATGTAAAACCGCACGAGAAAATTGATGGCCAGCCGCTGCGGCTGCGACCTGTCGGCAGAATGAATTTCAGGTTGAAGCGTTTCCGGGTTCATTTTTGCACTTTCCTTTCCTGGCTGAGAGTCAGCCTTAACAGAGCCTGGCTGGCGGCTTCTCTGACCCGACGGTTGAAAAATCTTTCGCCCCGTCTCAGAAGGTCAATGGCTTCAGGACTCTGATTGGCTTCAAGCCCGGCCACGGCGCAGAGGCGAAGCTCGGTGGATGACGGCAGAAGTGATTTTTTGAGAAAAACGCGCCGCAGAAGTTTGAAGGCTTCCGGATGTCTGGTCCGGCCGAGAAACTCGAACAGAGCCTTTTTTTCTTCAAAAGGCTTCTGCCTGAAGAAACGGCTGGAAATTTCTTTGATCAGCTGGAGCAAGCGAGATTCGTCGCCCACATACCTCAGGCTGCTGGTAGCTTTCAGCCGCACATCAGGATGACTGTCGTTCATAAAGCCCAGAAGTATTTTACCGGCCATTTCTTCCTGAAAATTACTCAGTGCTTCTATGGCTTTTATTTTAAGCTCCGGGCGGGCCAGGGTCAGGAAATTGCTGAACTGGGGAATTATTCTTCTCGCTGGCATTTCTCTCATCAAATCAATAACGGCCTCTGTTAACAGCGGTTTCTGATCGTCAATGAAAAAAGAAGTCGAGGAGGGGTTATCCTCAATCGTTTTCCGGATGAGCTCCAGCGTCTCTTTTCTGAATTCCGGGTGGTCTATTTTTTCGTACAATTCGCCCAGAAAAGACAGGGCTTTTTTTCCGAACTGTTTTATGTATTCGAGAAGCGCCAGATAATTTAACTCGGTCTTCTGGTCGACCAGGTTTCTTATTTCATCCAGAATGCTCAGGCTGGCCGTCGCCCGCACCAAGGATTCAAGAGCGGGTATTTTTTCCGGCTGTTCCTTTTCCACCAGCAATCTGAGCTCGTTTAATTTTCTGTTGATCAGAACCGGAATTTCAAACCGACCGCTCTTTATGCTTTCCGTGAAAAAACCATGCAGAACTTCCAGGTTGGCTTTATACCGCTCGAGGTCTTTTTCCAGAGCCAGAAGTTCCACCATCAGGTTGAGAAATTCTTCTTCCGGGGATAGTTTCCTGTTTCTTTCCACCAGCTGATGGAGAAGTTCGAGTTCAGCCTGGCTTAATGAAACTTTTTCCACAGGTTCCGGCCGTGCGGTTTCCGGCCGGGGAGCTTCCCCTCCTTCCTCCGCGGCGCTGGCTTTATCTTCGTCAAAGCTTAAAGTCTGCTGCCAGGTTTCCGGAAGCTCCGGGAGTTCCTGTTCACGGAAGGATTCCAGTGCCTGTTTTTCTTCCGGCCGGAGCTCCACCTTTCCGGAGAAGATTTTTTCCCTGTCGACCCTGATATCTACCACTTTTCCGGCGAGTTCCTGCGGGATTATCTGCAATCCCCGACGCTGCAGGCTTTCACTTCTTTCTTCAAGAATGCGGTTTTCTATGAATTCTTCAGGAGCGTAGTAATGAACGTTCGGTAGATCCTTCAACCACAGCGCGTTCACCAGGTCCGATTCTTCCACTGGTTTCATCGATTCCGAGCGAATCAGGTCGAGAAAATCGTTTATTTCCTGGTCGTCCATCCCCTGATAAAGCACCAGCGCTCGGAGGCCGTCCTTGTAGAAAAAGAAGGGTAGACTTTTGCTGGAAATTTCGTCCTGGTATACAGGTTTTCCCTGAAAGTAAAAGGCAAATTCTCCGACTTCGAGTTCCAACTTCTGGTATTGCTCGAGGAAAACCTTCAGCTTGTTGATGAATTCCTGGCGAAAATGCCTGGCCGAGACATGGTGAGCGGGGAAAAGTTTAAGAGCTGATATGGTGTTGGCCAGCGATAGAACCAGCTCTTTGACTTTCTGGAAAGCTTCAGCGTCAAATTCCCGTTCGCTCTCCGACAGGCCTGAGGTTTTTTCTTCGATAGTCATTTTCACCTGTCAGACATAGTTTAAGACATAAGTGAAATAAGAGTCAAACCCTGCGTGATTGAATTCAGCGCTGACTCAACACTCTTTCTTCATAATCCTTGATTTCGGCCAGCCACAGATTTTCCGGTGGGGTGTTGTGGTTCAGGCAGTAAAAATCCCAGACTGCTCCGAGCGGAAGGTCTCTGGCCAGCTGCCTCCAGGAGAGCTTTGTCAGGCTGTCTCCGGCCAGCTCAGCCTGCTTGATGGGTTCCCATGGCAGGAGCAACGCCCGCAGCAGGCTGCGGAGGACTGACCTGGCGCCGAGCACCCAGGCTCCTACCCGGTTCATCGAGGCATCAAAATAATCGAGTGCCAGATGGATTTTTTCAGGGCAGGGTGAGTTGACTATCTCTTCAGCCAGGGTGTCAAGATCATCGTTTGAGATCACCACGTGGTCGCTGTCCCAGCGTATGCCCCGGCTGATGTGGAGCAGAATTTCCTGACCCACCTGAAGAATCGCCGAGAGCTTATCGGCCACCAATTCGGTCGGGTGGAAATGTCCCAGGTCCAGACAGACCATTTTTCCCTTTTTCAGCGCATAAGCCAGGTAGAATTCGTGAGAACCGACGACGAAGGCTTCGCTTCCGATTCCGAACAGTTTGCTTTCGAGAGAATCTTTGAGCAGGTTGCTGGAAAATTCCTGCTCAAATATTTCTTCGAGAGATTGATACAGATACTCCCGGTAGAGCCAGCGGTCCGACGGTATCTCCTTGAGACCGTCGGGGATCCAGAGGTTATGTATCGAATACGACTTTAATTCCCGGCCGAAATAAGCGGCAATACGGCGGCAGCATTTTACATGTTCTATCCAGAACTTCCTGATTTCTTTGCGCGGGTGGCTCAGAGTCAAACCTGAAGCCGCCCGTGGATGCCCGAAACAGGTGGCGTTAAAATCAAGCTTGAGGTTGAGGCCCCGGGCCCACTCCAGCCAGCCCCGGAAATGGGCGGGTTCATATTCGTTCCTTTCCACCGGCCGGTCGAATTCCCCGTAAATCGAATGAAGATTTATCCGGTGCCGGCCTGGGATGAGGGAAAGGGCTTTTTCCATGTCCTGCCTGAGCTCGGCTGCATTTCTGGCTCTCCCCGGATAATTTCCGGTAACCTGAAGGCCTGATCCCCCGAATGAGATCTCCTTCCATTCAAAACCCTGAACGTCGTCTCCCTGCCAGCAGTGGATACTCAGCTGAAATTTCCCGAGTTCAGAGAGCGCTTTTTCGGTGTCTATTCCTAATTCTCCGTAAATTTCCCTCGCCTGCCGGTAACGCCGATCGACGAGCGTGAGTTCCATTATCAACCTCCCTTTTTACTTCTTTTATTATTTTTCAGAATTGATTGTCAAGTCTGAAACCGGATCCGGTGGCTCAGTCGAGGCCAGTCTTTTCCAGGTAATCCTGGTACCTTTCTGTCCACAATTCTGGATTGTTCGGGATGAATTCTTTGATTTCGAAAGATTCTCTGACCACTTCCCTTATTTCATGGCGATCCCTGATCGCTCCGGCCGCCATCGCCTGAACCAGGATATTTCCGGCGGAGGTGGCCTCATCAGGTCCGGCCAGCACTCTGAGTCCGGTGGCTTCAGCCGTAAATTGATTCAACAGATTATTCCTGGAGCCGCCCCCGATCAGGTGGATCGTCCTGAATTTTTTCCCGGTCAGGCGGCTGAGCTCATCCACCACCCGCCGGTACTTGAAGGCCAGGCTTTCGAGGATGGCCCTGACGGTGGTGGCGATGTCTTCAGGCTCTTTCTGGCCGGTTTTCCGGGCATAGTCGTTTATGGCCACGACCATGTTTTCCGGATGGAGAAAATCGGGCGCGTCCGGATCGAGGAACAGCCGGAAAGGAGGGGCGCAGGAAGCCATTCCCACCAGCTGTTCGTAGCTTACCTCCCGGGTTTTCGTCCAGACTTTACGGCATTGCTGGAGAAGCCAGAGTCCGGTGACATTCTTAAGAAAGCGAATCGTCTGTCCGAGCCCGCTCTCGTTGGTGAAATTGGCGGTCAGCGAGGCTTCGTTCACCACCGGCTGCGGCAATTCAACCCCGACGAGAGACCAGGTCCCTGAGCTGATGTAGAGCCAGTCGTCTCCTTTCCCAGGCGCAGCGGCCACGGCTGAGGCCGTGTCGTGGCTGGCCACCTGAATAACTTCGGCCGGAGGGAGCCCTTCGGCCTCCAGCCAGGAAGAGATTTTCCCGAGACTCTGGCCGGGCTGGTTTATTTCCGGAAGAATAGACGGTGGAATTCCCATCGTTTCGAGAAGTTCCGGTATCCAGGTGCGGGTGAAAGGAGATAGCAGCTGCGAGGTGGAGGCGATGGTCAGCTCGGTGGCCTCCCTTCCGGTAAGCAGATAGTTTATTATGTCTGGAGTAAAAAGAAGCTTGCGGGCAGAACCGAGCAAACCCGGGTTTTCTTCCAGGTAGCAATAAAGCTGAAACAGAGAATTGAAAGGCATGAACTGTATGCCTGTCAGCCGGTAGAGTTCTTCCCGCGGAAAATTTTTGAAGAATTTTTCCATGGCTGCCGGGAAAGAGCGATGCCGGTAACAGTAGGGCAGGGAGAGCAAGTTTCCGCGTTCATCGAGCAGGCCGAAGTCCACCCCCCAGGTGTCCACTCCGAGGCTGATGATTTCAAGCCCCTCTTTCCGGCAATTTCGCAGCGAGTTTCTTATTTCTTCGAACAGGTAATAGATGTTCCAGTGAAGTCGATTTTGAAGATAGAGTGTGCGGTTGGGGAAGCGGTGGAGTTCCCGGAGTTTCAAACGATGACCTTCGAGCTCTCCGAGAATCGCCCGGCCGCTCTCGGCTCCCAGGTCAAAGGCCAGAAAAATATTTTTTTCTGTTGAATTGCTCATCGGCCAACCCTGATTTTAATTTTTGATATTTTAATTCTATCCGGCCGGTAAATAAATATTCCAGAAAAATTTCTTTGCTGATCATCTCGAAAAAAACTCTCCGGGCAGAGTGATCCTTAACTTCCTGCTGAATGAGCCAGAAAAAGCAGAAAAACTTTTCACCGGATCAGGCCTTTCCTTTGAAACCTTTGCCCGGATGGGATATATTTGAATTAGACTGATTTTGAGAGTGGAACATGGATATTGACGACCTCAGAGAAATACTGCGCAAAAAAAACGCCCGGCAGTCCACCGACAGGGTAAAAGAACTGTGGAAGAGCATCGATGCGCGGAATAATCTGACCACCAGGGAGAAACTGGAAAAGCTGCTCGAGCTTTCCCGCAAGGTAAAAAAGGAAGAGCTGGAACAGACTGGAGAGCGGATAAAGCAACCCGGCCGGAGCGCTGTCAGCCAGCCTTTTCTGGTTATGGAAAACAGATACCGTCTCGACGGACGGTACGGGCAGATACCTCTTTCGCTCGGGCTTAACATTCCGGGGCAGGTGCTGGCCATCCTAGCCCGGGATGAGGATTTTCAGCCGCTTTCGCTCTCCGGAGCGGTCTTTGTCGACCTGGAGACCACCGGGCTGGCCGGAGGCACAGGGACCATTCCGTTTCTGATAGGCCTGGCTTTTCTCGAGCAGGATAGCTTGAGGATCGTTCAGTATTTTTTGAATGACCTGGCGGCTGAAGGCCTGATGCTCGAAGAGCTCAGGCAGCTGCTGGAAGAAAAGAAATTTACTTCAGTTATTTCTTACAACGGAAAGGGCTTTGACCTTCCTCTGCTCGAAACCAGGTTTACACTCAACCGGCTGAGATTCAGCCTCGGAGTGCTGCCCCATCTTGATTTTCTCTTCACCGCCAGACATCTCTGGAAACACAAATATGAAAGCTGCCGGCTGTGCGAGCTAGCTCTGAACCATCTCGGAGCCAGCCGCAGCGAGGACATCCCTTCAGAGGAAATCCCCTGGCGTTATTTCCAATATCTGAGGTCCGGCGACTTCTCTCTGGTCGAGCCGATTCTTTACCATAATCAGGAAGATTTGCTTTCGCTTTATGGAGTGGTGGTGGCCGGGGCGGTGCTGGTCTATCGCACCCTGAGCGAACAGGAAGTTGAACTGGAGGGAGCGGAACTCCTGGGTGTGGGGAAGATTCTGGAAAAAGCCGGTCAGGTGGAAAAATCCGTAACCTTTTATGAAAAAGCGCTCGAGCGGGAGCTTCCCGGTCCACTCTCATCCAGTGTTAAAAAAAATCTTGCCCGGTATTTCAAGCGCGAGAAATTATGGGATAAGTCTGTGGCGCTGTGGCAGAATCTATTAGAGACCGGAGAGGACCTGGAGTGTTTCCGTCAGCTGGCCATATATTATGAGCATCACCGGAAGGACCCGGAAGAGGCTCTGAAGTACGCCCTTGACGGCCTGGCTCTCTCTCAGGGACGGAATCTGAAGTATGAACAGGATTTCAGGCGGAGAGTGGAAAGGTTGAATCAGAAGATTCAAAAGTTGAGCCAGAGATTAACAAAGGAGGCCGAATAATGATGAAAGCCATGGTGCTTGCTGAGTTCAGACCGGCGGAAGAGAACCCGCTGGAACTCAGGGAAGTGGAACGGCCGGAACCCGGACCCCGGGAGCTTCTGGTAAAAATCAGATATTGCGGAGTCTGTCATACCGACCTGCACACAGTCGAAGGAGAGCTCCCGGGCGTCAGCCTTCCGCGGATTCCTGGCCATCAGGTGGTGGGAACAGTGGAGGAGACAGGCGAGGAAGTTTCCATGTTCCGGAAGGGAAGCCGGGTGGGAATCGCCTGGCTTTACAGCACCTGCGGCCGCTGCCATTTCTGCCGTAGCGGCCGGGAAAATCTATGCCGCGAGGCCAGGTTTACCGGTTATCAGGTCGATGGCGGCTATGCCGAGTATATGGTGGTTCCGGAGGAATTCGCCTATGAAATACCTGATAATTTCCCTGACGAAAAAGCTGCTCCGCTGCTCTGCGCAGGTATCATCGGATACAGAGCGCTCAGGTTGAGCGGGCTGAAACCAGGACAGAAACTCGGTCTTTTCGGGTTCGGGGCTTCGGCTCATGTGACCATTCAGGTGGCCCGGCACTGGAACTGCCGGGTGTTTGTTTTCTCCCGCAACGCGGAGCATCGTCGCCATGCGCTCGAGCTTGGCGCCGTCTGGGCCGGGAAGCCGGATGAACAGCCGCCGGAAAAGCTTGACAGCGCCATTGTTTTTGCCCCGGCCGGGGAAGTCGTTCGTCTGGCGCTCAGAGCGATCGATCGGGGAGGGACGGTGGCTCTAGCCGGAATCTACATGAGCCCGATTCCCGAGCTGGATTACGAAAGCGAACTTTACTATGAAAAATGCTTGAAAAGCGTGGCCAACGCCACCCGCCAGGATGGAAACGAGTTTTTGACGATAGCCGCGGATATTCCGGTGACCACGGAAATAACGATTTTTCCGCTGGAAGAAGCCAACCGGGCGCTGCAGGCGGTCAAGCACAGCGCTCTCAACGGCGCAGCAGTTCTTAAAATTGAGTAAGTTTATTGCTTTAACGACGGGTTGAAAAATTGTTCGTCATAGGATAATATTAATTCGCTTTTATTTTTATGCGCGCCCGTAGCTCAGTTGGATAGAGCGACTGACTACGAATCAGTAGGCCGCAGGTTCGAGCCCTGCCGGGCGCATTCTTTCCCCTTCAACTTATGAAAGCCATCCTGATCGCAGGTCCACCCGGAGCGGGCAAAAGTCCCCTCGGAGATTATTTAGAGAAGAACCTGAGCGGTGACAAAAAATTCTGGCATTTTGATTTCGGCCGGGAGCTGCGAGAGATAGCTGAATCAGCCTCCGGCCAGAACAGAGGGGGAGGAGATGATCGTCGGGGAGATGTCGCCTCTTCAAATCAGTGTTCCCGGGTTCAGGGTGAAGTCCTGACTTTTACCCCGGGCGAACTGGCCAGAATAAAAAAATCTCTCCAGACAGCTGCGCTT
>FWWL01004764.1_pt1 | contig 22303 bp, 28 predicted proteins | sample 2228331 | NCBI WGS metagenome assembly FWWL01 (sample SAMEA103939775, study PRJEB20133) | metagenome | reverse complement strand
TTCCGCGGCGCTGCTCTGAAGGATATCGGCGTGGGTGACCAGAATGTTGTTGGGGTCGGTGATACCCGTATTGGGTATGAAGTAGGTGTGAAGGAGAGTTACAGGTGGAGCATGGGTAGGCAGCGGCGTTCCGGGCGAAACATCCAGCACATAACTCCCTGCGTTCGAATCATAAACAGGTTTGAGCATTAGCCACCTCGCTTGCGTTTCGGCTTCTCATGCTCGGAGCGATTTTGCAGGTACTCCGTGATGTGGTAGAGCGCGTCATAGTCAGGCGCGATGGGAAGCCCCGCTGTGGCAACACGGATCCCTGACAGGCACGCCTCTGCGGTTTCTACGAGTTTGCCCTGCTCGTAGCAATACCACAAGTCCACAGGACTATGCATGCCGCCTCCTAGAACCCTGTGATGATGCAGAACGCGCGCGGGCGCAGTACCACATTCGCAAACCGTCCGTAGCAGCGGATGGTGCGCACACGCTGGACGAAGTTGTTGCCTGCAAGCCCGACCTCCACCTGCACGCCGCGGCGCTGATACAGGATGTGCCACTGACGGAACGCTCCGACCAGCGCTGTGTTGGCAGGCATGGCGTTGCTGGGGATCACGGGCACGCCCATCACGGAGGTACCGAGCGCGCTCACAGGATCGCCGAACAGATACCGCCCTGTCGTATCCTTCTCGGTCACAAGCTCGATATAGTCCGCCCAGTTCAGAACGATGGCGTCCGCGTTCGCGTAGCCCGGGGTCGCCCCGCTGCCCGCAACGCGCCCGATCGCGTCAATCAGCGCGTCGATGCGCGGCGTCGTGCCCCGCGCAAAGGTCTGTACGCCAGGGGTGTTAATCACGCCCAAGAGGTTCGGCGCTGTGCCGTTTCCCTGTATCATCTGGGTTTCCACGTGCTCCCGCACGCCGTTGAGTAAGAAGTTATTGATGATCGCCTCCAGCCCTTCGTTATCTTCAATTGCCTCTTCGGTGACGGGCAGGTAGGCTCCGACCGCCTGGATGGGCACGTTGCGCTCCGTGACGCCGAACGACGCTTCAGGCAGTGCGGAACCTTCGGCGGTTTCGGCTGCGGCGGGCGTATGGGTTGTTTGCTCCAGATAGCGCACGCTGCCGAGCTGCGTCGGCACGATGTTTACGACATCGAGCAGATTGAGTGGACGGACGGGGAACGGGACAACGGCGCCCGTGCGCAACGCTTCAGGCGGATAGTCGGTACGCGTGAGCGTCGCTTTGAGCTGCAGGTCAATATCGTAGTCTTTGCTCCAGGGCACTTGCCCGTACCGTTTCAAGTCGCGCGTGATCGCTTCGCCCAGCGTTTTTGTCGCAGGTGTGAGGCTTGCGGGCGGCGCGAGCGCCGAGGGGTCGGGCATGGTTTCCAGCGCCTCCTTGAGCGCAGGCAGGTGCTCGCTGGCATGTTTATCGAGTTGCGCTTTCAGGTCTTCCGCTTCCCTACGCAGGGCAACCAGTCGCTCAAACTGCGCCTGCGTTCCCCGAAATTTGCCCTCCTCGTCCTCGCAGGCTTTGATGAGCGCCCGCGCCTCGTCCAGCGTACGACGATATTTCTCGATCAGTTCCATGTAAGCCGTTGTCATCGTAAAGCCTCCCATCGGATTCGTTCCAGTTGCCATGCGGATTGCAGTGGATCGGGTTTGGGCGGTTCGATGCGTTTTGCGACGCCCTCTGCGAGCGGGTTCGCGCCCGCGACGACGAAGCTCACCTCGTACACCTCGATGGCGGTCAGCACGCGCACCTCGCCCGTTTCCGCGGAGGTTTCGTACCGCCAATCGAGCGGGCGATAGCCGATGCTCATGGGCGTTGGCTTCCCCGCAAGGGCGCGCTCCGCCACGATCTGGCGCACTTCCTGCGCGCGCGGCGTTGTATGGAACACACCGCGCACATATAACCCGCGTTCATCTTGGCGTGCTTCATCGATCATCCCCACCACTTCGCGCGAGTCGTGCTGCCAGAGTAGCGCGCCGCGTCCCGCGAGTTCACTCAGGTTCACGATCGCCCCTGGCTCGATGCGGTCGCCCACGCGGTCGATGTTCCCAAAGACCGCCGCGTAGCCCTCGAACACGCCCGTTTCGGCGTCGATACTAATCCCAAACTCGACCTGCTTATATTCCAGCACGGCGCAGAGATATTCCCCTAACCCCTAACCGCGCCGATAGCGGTACTCGAAGTAGCAGCGGCAGTTGACGATGCAACGCGATTGCCCAATCGGGGGCAGCGTGCCAATCGGTTGCCATCCCCTTCGGGCATACTCAATACAATCGGGGCAGGACTCTTTTGCCGTGCGCCGACGGCGTTCCTCGGTGAACCCCACGCGCTGCATTTCCAGTCGGCGCGTGTTCTCATAAGTGGCGTAGGCGGCGCGGGCGTAGAGCGCGGCGCGATACGCCGCCTGACCCTGCGAGAGTTTGCCCTGCCGTATCGCCTGTCCGAACCGCGCGAGGGAGTCATACTGCTTGCGCAACTCGCGTCCCACCCGTCCGAAGTCCTCACTGGTCATCTGCGCCCATCCGCCTTTTGCCAGCGCATAGCTCATCAAGTGCGCGATTTTGAGTTTCTGTTTCATCGCCGCGACGAACGCCGCGTCGTCGATTTGCCCTGCGCCCGCCTGTGCGCCGAGCTGCCGTATCTCCAGCGCAAGCGTATCGAGTGCGCGTTCCATCGCAGGGCGCACTGTGCGGTTCCAGTCCACGAACCGTCCCGTGCGCAAGTCGCGATAGCGGTGGACGCGCGAATCGTAGCTGTACCTATCGGTCAGGCGGCGTTTCGTTTCCTGCTGGATTCGCGTTTTCAAGTTGGGCAAGCAGCAGCGCGGCAAGGTCAGGCGCGTTCCGCTCTGCCCATGCCTGTACCTCGTCGATATCGCGTTGCGTGAGGATAATCGCATCGCCCGCCTCAATTGCCTTCTTCTCCTGCTTCTTCTTGTTGCGCTTCAAGATAGCCCTCCACTGGGGTTCGATTCAGCGGCAACAGCAAAATGTTCTGCGATTCGTCGGTAGGCAAGCCCAGCGCGCGCCGTGTTTCGGCGACGGTCACGACGCCCCTGTCCAGTAAATCGATGTAAATCCGCGCCTGCTCTTGCCGTACTCGTGCCATCGCGGGCACGCTATCCCAATCGGGCACCAGGCGCACGCCTGCGCCATGCACGCGATCCACCAGTTGCGCCGTGAGTTGCGAGGCGAGGCTCTCGATCAGCGGAGCCATCATGCTCTCCCACGCGGCGCGGTACGCCTGCTCCGCGTTGCTGTAGGTGGCATGTTCCGTGCCCGCGCCTAAATGCAGCACCATCGGCGGGATGCCCAGCACGGCGCAGATACGCTCCTCGAACAGGTTCGTCACGGGCGATACATCCATCTTGGCGAGGTCATGCTGGAGCAGTTGCACCTCGACAGGCTCTGAGGGAATATACACACGCCCTCTGCCCTCGCGCGTGAACCTTTCGGCGAACTCGCGCTCCATCAGAGCCTGCTGCTCAGGCGCAAGATACGCGGACTGTTTCGGCGCAATCACCAGTCCAATCACGCCGAGATTGCGCAGGATCGCCGTTGCGAAAGTTTGGGCTTCATGGTCGCCCGCAATCGCCCGCCATAGGCTCTCCAGCGGCGACGCGCCATAACGCAAGTCGCTGGAGAGTCCATAACGCAGATGCACCACCTCTTCAGGCGGCACGGTGCGCTTCCCCTCGCTGGTACTCAGCACATAACGGGCGATCAACTTCCGCACGCGCACGCCGTCTTCTTCCACCTCGCCCGTTTCGGCTTGCACGCTTTCGGGCGGATACCACCAGAGCGAGGTAGGACGCCGCCGCGCGCCGCCGTCCAGAATCCAGTAGCTGTTCCCGTGCGTGATCAAGCTCGCCACCGTCGCATGCCAGAGCATGCTGCCATCGTGATAATAGTTCGGACGCGCGAGCAGCGCGGGGATCGGAGAATCGATCTCGACGCCGTTCCGATCCAGCACGCGCCACTTGACCTGAGCGAGGTTGCGAGCGATCCAGTAGACCGCTGCAGCGACGATGCTGCATAAGAGGGGTTCCCCTGCATCAGCGACATAATCGCGCTCCGTCGCTATGGGCAGGTTCCCCCAGAACGCTTGCGAGCGCGGGGGCGGTAAATCCTTACGCCAGAACAGCAGTTTTTTCCACACGACGTGATATTCCCTCTAACTGAACTGTCGTCCATCGAGGCTCGTTTTCACCTTCACCGCCCCGCCGTCGCGGTAGATGATGGCAATCAGGCTCTTGCCCTGCGCCGTGACGGTTTCCACCGCGTCGATTTCCGCGTCGTCCGCAGGGCTAATCGCCGTAAACTCACTCCCAATCACCTGAAACGCGCTATCGTATTGCTTGCCGTAGATTGCGCCTGAACGGTAGTAGTAGCAGTAGATTCGCCCGTCGCTGGTGGCAATCAGCGTCGGATGTGCGCCCGTAGCCACCGTCGTTGCCATCGTCCATGCACCTCCTTCGCTTGTTTGTGTGTAGATTCGCACCTCGCTGCCGACCTGTACTGCCAGAGCGAGCCGTTGCGCGGCGGGCAGGTAGACCAGCGCAGGTTGCGTTGCCGTAAGTGTTGCGTTCGTGTCTTCCCAATCTTGGAGTATTACATCGCGTGCATACCCCACATACAGCGTGTTGTTCTGCACATACGCCCGCGCCGCGCGAAACGCCGACGAGCGCGTCAGCGCCACCCACTGACCCGCCTGCTGACTGACGCGCACCACCGCAGAGTAGCCGTGAAACGGCGTCGCGCGGGCATAATCCGCGCCCTGCAAGTGGAGATGATAGCGCGGGCTATTGAGGGGTTGCCCATCCCAGCGCGTGAGGACTTCGTTATTCTCCAGCGCGAGTTCGTGATACACGGCGTGATAATCGCTGAGGCTCTCCAGATAAGTCGTGATGACCTGCCTGCCCGTTTCGTTCCCGCCCGAATCGTATTCCACCCTGTGCAGGTGCAACGGCGCAGCGGGATTGACAATATAACGGCGCAGGGGGCTTATGAGGTACTGCCACTGCCCCCAATCGCCGTCCTCTGCAAGCGTCGTTGCGTTGCGTTTACGGCGGGGCAAGCACGCCAGCGGGGGCACTTCGCGGTAGGCGTTCAGCAAGATTAAGAGGGGGCTACTGCGCTGCCTCAAGGGATATACCACTCCCCGCGTGTCCATCCGCAAGTCGGCATACTGACCCGTCCATTCCACGCTATCATACAGCGCATTCGCGTCGGCGGTCATCTGGTGCTGATACGCCTCCCCTCGATAGAGCAGGTTGCGGATACAGAGCGCGTCGTAAACGGTTGGAGTCTGATGCACAGGGCGGAGCTGGGGCACAGGCGTCGTGAGTTGGAAATCCAGTCCGCCGTGTCGCCACAGGTGATTGCCATCCACCACCGCCTGCGCATGCGCCGTTGTGGGATACGCTTTGCTTGCGCGCGCGTCGCTGTAGAAGGTGGGATACGCCAGCGTGTAGGGCGTCGGCGCAACTTGTTGGACGACGATACGCAGCTTGGCGGGCGTGCGATTGCCGAGCATCTCAAAGAGCGTGCGCCGCGCCGCGTCGCCCATCACGCTGCTGCTACGACCCTGCGCCGTGAGGTCGGTTCCCGTTTCGCTGTAGCCCGTCGCTTGCGCCGCATAGCTCTGCGCCCAATCGCCCGCATAGACGCTGTCCTGCGCCGACTTGTAGAGGTACAGCGTGCTATCATTCGGGTCAGCGTCCAATAAGACCGTATCGCCTTCAAAATTGACCAGGTAAACCTGCACCTGCTCATAGACGCCTGTGATACTCACGCGCACTTTATCGGCGATGGCAGGGTACAGATACGGCGCGATACTCCAATCCGTGAGGTCGAATTCCAGCGTGGAGGTCGCTTGGGTGGGCGTGACGGCGATTTCTGTGCCTGTAAAGGCAAGGCTTGCCCCAGTAGCACTCCAGCGGGGTTGACTGCTACTGTCCAGCACTTTGCTGCTTGCGGGCGTCATGGCAAGCGCATCAAACCGACACGCGCCCGCCCAAAGCGTCTTATAACCGAGTAGGTTATCCTCTACCCACTCAAGGTACGGGCTGACCGTGAGCGGCTCCAACACGCACTGATTGCGCTGCTTCGTTTTCTCGGCGGGGGGCAGTTCGGGATGCCAGAGCCACTGCTGTTGTAATAACCGCCAATACTCGTCGCGGCTTACGGGCGTTAGGGGCACGCCCAAGCTCCAATCCTGCCACCACAGAAAATAACTCCAGTGAGGATTGACCCAACTATTGATGTACCGTGCGACGGGGACATCGTGCTGATAATAACCGAGCATGTCGTCGGATACGCTGGGGTAATCCAGCACGGCGCTGACCTGTTTGGTGTCCGATTGGAATCGCAAGGGGCTGTCGGGCGGGCACATGCAGGTCGTGAACACAATCGGCGGTTCTTCGGGCGGCGCAGTTGGACATGTACCAGGCGAGACGGGTTCGTTGGGGCGAGTGTGCTGATAGTGCCACTCCGCTTGCCATCGGTAGGGCGCGGTCAAATTGCCCTGCAAGGGTTGTGTGAGCGGATGCGCCCCGCCCCCATACACGCCCAGAAACTCTGCTGTGAGCGGATGTCGCACAACGGTATCGGCGTTGGTCTCCATGCAGGTAATGTCGTTTTGACATTCCAAACGGAACCGCAAACTTTGAGTGGAGCGCACGACCTCGGCTCTGGGCAACGGTGCACGGTAAATCATGCTCCGTATTGGCTCTGTGCTGAGCAACTCAAACTCGCGTGGCAGGTCGGGTACAAGCCAGACATGATTGCTCTCGCTTTTGCTTTCTGTGATTATATCGCGCCATCGGTAAACATACGGCACATGACCGGGGTTGCCGTTCTCGTCCACGCAGAAACAGCTCGCCTGTTGCCACTCAGTTTGCGAGTAAAACGCCATCGCCCGCGCCGTGAGGCTCGCACTGACCGTATCCGTGGCGCTCATCTGGGGCGTGTAGGGTAAACTGAGTCCACATCCTGCACTTTGGGGCGAGTCTATCAATAATCGCACGGGGAACGCTTGCCACTGATTGTCGACGCGCACCTCCCATCCTCCAGTGACCTGCACCTGTGCCGTGCTACTATCACTGTAGGCTCCTGCGGTATTCGGGGGCACATAACTCGCCGTCGCCGACGCGCCGATCTGTGTCCAGAGCAGCGGCGCCGCGGCGGGGGCTTTGTAACGAAGTCCTGTAAGAACGACACTATAGCTGCCAGCACCCCACGATTGCACGAGCGTGTTATCCCGATAGACTTCCACGCCCTGCCAAGTGAAGTACCACTCCACGTCACTGCCGACAGCACGCATGTACCAGCGCGGAGACACCCACTCCATACGCAAGTTTCCGCCATTTGCGTTATTTGCCGTAAAGGTGTAGGTATTCCCAAGAAACTGCGCCGTGAACTGGGTTTGGGCGTTCCCGTCCGCGTCTCGCTGGATGACTATCTGCAGGAGCGTGAGCGTCTGCCAGTCGGCGACTGAACGCGCGTGCTGACTCCGCAACGTGCCCACGAGCGTATAAACGCCCGATGCGTCAGGCGTCGCTGTCAGCGTATAGCGGAGTCGTTCCCACGCGCCAATCAGTCCCGCCTGCATCACAGCACCATCTGCCCCTCGCAGGTGAGGAGTTTCACTAACCGCTCCATCAAGGGGAGGGGTTTCTCGGTAGGATGGTATCGGCGCGGTTTCGCGTGGCAGCGCGGGTTTAGGAATGACCACACATTGCCCAGATTGTGCGCCTCGAAGTTGATTGGTTTATGCTTTGCTCTGTAGCGTTGATGCAATTGGTGGAGAGCGTTGGTAACCGGTTTTAAGCGGTACTTGCCATGTTTGATTGCGTAGTACAACTCCGCGAACGCCCTGCGGACACTCACAATGTCTACCCCACCCACTTCCAGTAGCGGTATCTTGGTATCCCAATAGGGCGCGGTCTTATCGTACAATCGCGCCTTGCCCTTGCGGTAGAGCAGGATGCTCTCGTGGCTTCGGTGGAGTCCGCTCGGCGCGGGCGTCTGGGTACGCTTAAGCCACACGATATGCTCCACATACCGCCACCCCGCCTCTATAATCTGCTGATGTTGCTCGCTCAGGCTCGGCATCTGCCCGAAGGTGGCAAGCCACGCATCGCGCTTTGCCACGCGATAGCACTCCCGCCAGAATTCGGGGCGTGGGGGCGTGTCTAGATGCGCGTCGGCGTCCTGGAACACGCCATACGGCGGGTCCGTGATAATCGCATCGACGCTCCCGTCCGATAGCTCGCAGATGAGTTCGTGCGCGTCGCCCAGCAGCAACCTCATACGCCCAGCCACCTGCGGATATGCTCGATAATCGCCGCGCGTACCTTGCCCTCGATAATCTGGATCAACGCGACAGGTACATCGTAGTCTTTGGCGATTTTGTCGCGCACGCCCGACGGCAACACAAGCGCACGGGTATCCAGATAGTGGATGAGTTCTTCAGCTATTGGCTTGGCGAGCCGTTTCCGTAGTGCGTTCAGTAGGTTCATGTTATCGCTTCCTCCGCGATTTTCTCGGCGCGATAACGCGCCGCGAGTATCAGTTCGCCCTGCTTCGGCGTGCCGAAGACCTCAATCTCAAGGCTCAGCACGCGGTATTTATGACGGATATTCCCTTCCACCACGCCCACCACATCCCCGCGCCATACGGGGAGCCGTACCCCGCCCTGCGTGTAGGTAAGCAGCCAGCTCGTCCACTCGGCGAGATACCTGCGCTGGGTGAGGCGCGGTACAAGATAATCCCGCACGCGCTCCGCGTCCGCAAGGCGCGTGATGGTGTAGTCCACCCATCCGTAGCGACGCGGTGCGCCTATCCAGTTCTGCGGGCGACTGGCAGGGGCAAGCGTCGGGTTCATGCTTGCATAATCGCGATAAATCGCCTGCACAGGACGCCGCGCGTTGGGATCCCAGCCCGTGACAATCACTTCATTCGCTTCAGGCTCGATCAGGTCGTGCTGCAGGCTGTGAATGATGTGCCACTGCCACGCCGCGCCCGCCTGCGCCTGCGCCGTCTGTGAACTGAGGGACACATCGACGCGCGTGGTATCGTCATACGGGCGAAAGACGAGCTTCCAACCGCTACTGGTGGGCTTGAAACCGAGAAACCAATCCCAAGCGTAGGTTTGCCAGAGCCTGCGTACCCATTCGCCCGCAGTGTCGCCCACTTTGGGATAGACCGCCCATTCGCCTCCGCCCTGCGCCGCGGTGGTGGGCAGCAGCACGCCCGTATCGCCCAAGTCCAGCAGGCTATCGGGCAAGCCCGCCTGATGGCAGAGCTGCCGTATCGCCTGCCCGACTTCCAGTCCATCGAGCGGCGTCGGGTCAAACAATACAGCGTCGGCAAGCGCGCGCCACAGGTCTTTCGCGGCAATCACCATCCTTGCCTCGAAACTCCCTTCCGCAGGAATGAGGTCGGGGGGATACGCCCGCCCGCGAAACAGGGGCACATCGACGGCGTAGTGCGGATGCGTCCACACGAATTCCACGCCGCGATTATCCTGTAGCGCGTCGCTGGCAAGCCACTGGCACTCGGCTTCCAGAATCGCGTCTTCAGGCTCTTGCCCGATACTGATGGCAAGCGTGCGCGTGCGATTAATCAGGCTCACAGGCGCGTTCGGCGTATTGGCAAACTCAGGCGCGATCACGCACGCCGCGCCGTAGACAAACGGCGTCCAGCTCCCGTCGCCTGAGAGCTGGACGCGAATCCTGCCCTGCTTGAGGTTCCCATCGGGCGTGAAATCCGCGCTGTTGTCCACCTTGCGCAGGCTCCCCGACACGCTCAGCCCCGTGCGCCCCTGCATATCGTGGTACACGGTGGTCTGGATGGTGCGCCCCGTACTCGGCGCATAGCGGTACTCCTTGACGATGCTGAGCGCATGACCCGAAGTGCGGTACTTGAGCGGGGCGAACTGCATGGTGATCACGCCTTTGGGGATGTAGACCAGAAACGCGCCCTGCGGCGTGATGTCAGGGTCAGAATCGTCGGGGTCGAGGTCTTCGAACACATACTCGGCGCAACCGATGCTTGTGAGGATTAAGAGGCTGCGCCGACGGCAGGGGATGAGCAAAGCGTAGAAGTCCTGATTCTGCAGGGACTGGACGGGCGTGCTGCTTTGCTGCGGCGTGTTGCTCCGCAAGTCCACACTGCCCAGATAATCCTGCCCGCGATACACATCGACGCGCCCGTCCACCCAGAACCGCAGTCCGACGCCCGCCTGTGTGCCCTGAAGCCAGTTGCACTCCAGTGCGACGCGCTGCTCGGCGGTGTAGGCATAGAAGTGCGCCGCCACATACCACGCCTGATTTTTCGGGTAGGTCGCCGTCGTTTGCACGGCGCGGGCGTTCGCATCATCGTCAGGCAAGCCCGCCGCGTGAATCCAGTAGTTGTCCGAAAACCCGCGCTGGTACTCGCGAAAGTTGCTATCACTCGCGCGGTTCGTATCCGACAGGCGCAGGCGGTTATAGGGGCTACTTGCGCTCGTTTGCCATTCGGGGGTGAGCGGTAGAGGGCGCAGCATGAGGGTGTAGGTCACGGGATCCACCCAGACATCTTGCGAGCGCGCGGCGTCCCACTCTTTCCCTGTCGCAATCACGGCGAGGCGGTCATACAAGAGGCGCGGTTCCGCAAAATCCATGCGCAGGTCGGTCATACCGCTCTCACCCCGCGCAGGCGTCCGATGAGCTGGCTAATCAGTTGCTCCGCTTCTTGCGACGCGGGGCGAGGCTGATAGCGCGTGAGGCGCAGGCGCGTGGCAAGGCTCACCCCGCGCTGTCCGAGTTCCCCGCCACCGAGCGCGATTCGTTGCAGGTCGACAAGCTGGCGTGTATGCTCGGCAATCTGGCGCGTGTTATCGCTAATCCGTTGCAACTCGTTCACCTGCCGCGTGAAGTAGTCGCCCTGCGGGGTGGGCACTTGCGGGGCGACCCCGGGCGCCATCTGGAACTGGCGCATCAGCTCGTCGGCGCGCCGCTGGATCTGCTCGAACACCTGCATCAGCGGCGCGAGGCGAAACCCGCCGAGTTGCGCGTCAATCCCAAACCGCCTGAGCCAGTCCGCAATCGTTTCGAAGGCGCGGTAAACCATCTGCAGGAACGAGCTGATGACCTGTATCCCTGCCTGCACCACGGCAGGCATCATCTCAATCACGGCGACGGCGGTAAAGAGCGCGCGGGTCGCCGCGTCCAAGAGTTGCTGATTCTGCAGGATACGCGCCATCCGTTCCCCCATCATGCGGGCGACGCCGCTGTCCTCAAGGAACCGCATAACGCTCTGGATGCGCTCGATAATCGGCGTGAGGGCGGGCAGGATCACGCGCCCGATTTCGGCAAAGACGCGTGTGAAGCTATCGCGCAGGTTGCTCAGTTGCACCGCGAGTGTTGCGCCCATCACGGCGGCGACGCCGCCGAACCGCGCCTGCGCAATCCGCTCAATCGCCGCGAATACCTCGCGCACGCTGCTCTGGATCTCGCCCGACGCGCTGATACGGATCCCCTCTGCCATGAGATCCCCTGCGCTAATCCCGACGCGCCGAAAGGCTTCCATCGCCTCGCCAAACTGACCCGCCGCCATCCGCCCAAACGCGCTCGCAAGCATCTCCAGCGTTTCACGGCTCGCCCCAAACGCCGCCGCCATCTGAGCCACCAGCGGCAAAATCCGCTCGATGTTGAGTCCAAACGCTTCCAGCTGCGTCGCGACGCGCACAATATCGGGGAACTCAAAGACGCTCGTTTCGGCGAAGCGGAGCAGGTACTGCATCCGCTCGCGGGCGGTGTCCACACTGCCCGTGAGTGCCACGAACACGGCTTCGAGTTGCTGAAGCTCTGCAGCAGTGGGCACGGCGGCGCGTCCAATCGCGTACAACGCGCCCGCACTGCCCGCAAAAATCCCAATCGCGCCTGTGAGGACGGCGGTGAGCGTGGCAATCGCTGCGCCGAGTGCGATCACGAGGGGATTGGCACTTGCAAGCGCGGCGAGTACGCCCGACGGCGACAGGGCAGCCCCTGCCGACGCCGCGCCTGCGATAGCCCCCAAACTCTCGTACTGGCTTTTGAAGCGTTGCAGCGAGCGCGTCATGCGGTCGACCTGCCCGCTGAACTGGTCAACCACCTTGAAAACCGTCAGGAACTCATCGACGATTCGCATCGCGCTCCTCCGCTTCTAAGAGTCTCAGTGCCGTAAGGCTCCGCACGGCGTCCCAATCGCTCTCGCTCCAGTCGGCAAGCGGCTTGCGCAAAAGTTCCACGCCGACCTGCACATAGAGGCGGTAGAGCGGGTTCATACGGAGCCTTTTTTTTCCAGTTCGAGGGCGCGTTCCTCAGCCTGTCCAATCGCCCCGCCCAGCTGCTCGGCGACGCGGGCAAAGAGTTGCCCTGCGGCGACGCCCGCCCTGCGCACGAACGCGCCCCACTGCGCCTCGCTCCACTGAGGCTCGACGCAGAGCGCGTGGAGCAGGAACACAAGGCGCAGGTCGCTTTCGCTCAGGTCGCGCAGCTGCTCGTACGGCTCGCCCTGCAGCTTACGGCACGCCGTCGTGAACGCACGGCTCTGCTTCTCCAAGCGTTCCCACTCGCCGAAACTTTTGGGAATGCGGAACCGAAACGGGATGGCTTCGCCCGATTTGCCTGTAAGGCTCACCTCACAGGTTTCAGGCGGCTCCAGCTCGCTCAGAATGCGTTCAAAGTCGCTCATGGCTTATATCGTTGCGCTGATGGTCAGTGTGCCCTGCCCTATGATGGTGGCGCGTATCACAATCGGGTCGCTCGTGATTTCCACAGGCGCGGTTTCAATAATCCCCTGCCCCGAATAGAGGTCGCCCTTTGCCGCGCCAGGCGGGTCATACGCAATCTGGAACTGCAAGGCGCGGTTATTCTGATAGGCGTCTAAGAATATCTGCTTCATGTCCGTGCCGTTGGCAGTGCCCGTGAGGAACGCATTTACCGTGATACGCCAACGCCTGCTGACCGTGAGCGGGTATTCCCAAGCGTCCTGCAACGCCTTCGCGTCGCGGTTCTCGTTTTGCATATCAATCGTGATGGACTCAATATCGCCCACGACAGAGATGAAGTCCGGGGGCCAGGTGCCATCCGCGTTCTGGACTTTCCACCCGCAGACCGTGATATGCTGCCCGTAGAGCCTCGATCCCTGCATGCCATGATATTCCCTTAGCGTTGCAGGCTCTCACGGTGCTTGCGAATGCGTTGCCCTAAGCGGGCGTTATGGCGACGGCGCATTTCTACCCAGAACCCGCGCGGGAGCATTTTCGCTGTACCTTGCGGAGCCAGCACGAACTTCGCATGCGGGGCGGTGAACTGGAGTTGCGCCTGATTTTCCCCGCGCCGAAACACGCGCAGGCTCGCCTGCAACCGTCCCGTCTGGCGGTTAATCGGCAGGGGCGGGATCAGGGTATTTCGGTGCCGACGGGCGAAGGGATGCCCCATCGCCCGCAGCTGCGCCGTACTCAGCGTTCCGCTCGTGAGTTTCAGCGCGTCGGCGCGGGCGGCGTCGACGGACGCCTGCAGCGTGATTTTCAGGCTCCTGCGGAGCTTGCCCTTCAGCGTCCTGCCCCTGTCGTAGAGTTGCTGTTTCGTGAGCCTCAATTCTGAACCCTCCGATTCCAGACTCAGGCATGGATACTCACCTCCATTCGGATTGCGAAAGCGTTGCTCTGCTCTAACGCCACATCAGGATTGGGGTCATAACTTTCCACGCGCACGACGCAGGCAATCGGTTCGTCGGGCGGGCGCGGGATACTCACCACGCCTTGCAACTTATCGTAGAGCCGTTGATACTTATCGCGCTTGCCCTCGCCGACGCTTGCACCCATAAGGTCATTCAGGGTGAACACGCCGTAAACCGCATAGCGCCACGCCTGATACTTGCGCAAAAGCCCCGCGTTCGGCTCGGTTATATCGGGCAGGCGTTCCAGTACGGCGTAGGGCGGCGCGGTCTGCTCTAACGGCGGGCTATCGTACACCGCGCAGTTCCAGGTGTCGCTTATCCGCTGTATCAGCCACGCTTCGATGGATTCGGTCATAACGCCTCCAGCAGCACGCGGGTATGGTCAAGAGGGAGATTCGCGCGGTATGGCTCCGCCGCCATCACCCGAAACCGCGCGTTATCGCTCTCGCGCTCCACCACATCCCCCGCATACCAGCGCAGATTCGCGTCCGTGTAGAGGTAGTAATCGACGCGCTGGTCATGGTAGTAGACGGCTTGCCCCTCACTGCTTCGGGCGGGCGTGAGATACCCCGTATAAGTTCCGCTTTGCAGGCTAAGCTTCGGCTCGCCCTTCACCGCGCCCGTGAGGGGCTGTTCGAGGTGATAATACTTGTAAGTGCAGTTCACGAGGATCACAGCCATCGTCGTTCCCACCTCTTGGCGACGGATTCGAGGGGCGATTGGTACTGACCCTGCGCATACTTAATCTGCAAATCGCCCTGCTTGAGCGATTCGATGAGCTGGTCGGTGGGCGTGGGGCGATACTCGCGCAGGGCGTGCGCTGCAGCGTCGAGCAAGACCGCATGCCAGACATCTTCGGGGACGAGGTTGTCGCCGTTGGGCGCGAAACCGAACTTCGCGTCGATAGACACCTCGCCCGACGCGGGGCGTTTGAGCTGAACCCAGCTCGCACGCCCCCATTCATCGGTTTGAATGATGTAGTCGCTGGCAGAAAGTTCGATGTTGTTCACGACAATCTTTACCGTTGTTTCTGTCGGTAGCAGGTACGCAGGGAACCGCGAGAGCAGGCGCAGATGCTCGCCGTGATAGAATCGCGTGAGCGCCGTCGGCTTCCAGGGTCGGCAGCGCGTGAGCGTTTGTAAGGCGTCAACGGCAGAATCGAGATACCGCTGACGCTCGCCCGCCGTCGTATTGGATACGCCCAGGCGCGTGAGCAGGGCTTGCAGGTCACTCGGGGTCGGAAAGTCCGTCATGGTCTTTCTCCTTGAGTTTGCGCAACAGTTTGCCCGCAACGGGCACGCCCAGCGCGTCGCAGTTCTCGATGATGCTGATCAGTTCCCCGAAAGCCACCACATACCCCGCCCAAGTGCTGTACGGGTAGGCGTTGTCGCCGAAGTAGCGTTCGAAAAGCCACAGGGGGACAATCAGGGCGATACTGAGGAGCTTCTGTACCAGCCCCTCAAAGTACCTGCGCGAGTGGATCACTTCGCCCCTGTGGTAAGCGGCGGCGACGCCTGTGAGGATATCCACGATCACGAGCGTCAAGAGCGCGCCGAGTGCCGTCGGCAGGTTCGTAAGGCTTGCTAATACAACGGCGAAGCCGACTTCCAAGAGTTGATACCCGTGCCAGTGCTTGAGTAGTGACATCAGCCTTGCCCCCTGAGTTCCGTGCGCGCTCGGATCGGCGCGAGGTTCAATCCCTTCGGGTCGCTCTTGCGCCCGCGCGGGTAAGCGACTTCCGCGTGGCTCACCAAGTAGCGCAACGAACGCACTTGCCCTTTGAGTTGCTCGATCAGGTTGATGAGTGCTGCCACCTGATCGTCGGGATAGGGATCGACGCCGTCGTTGCGGTTTTCCAGCGCGATCCCGATACTGCGCGCGTTCACATTTTTCACGGTCTTACCGATGATCATGCGGCACACGCCCGCGTGCCACGCTTGGCGATGGAGCGGCACAAGTTGGCGCACCTCGCCCGTCTTGCTAATGATGTAGTGATAGCTCACTTTGCTTTCGGGGTTCATGCACCACGCGACCGCACCGTCGAACTTGCCGACGGTCGCATGCAGCACGATTGTATCGATGGGCACGCCCTCGGGGCGCGCGCTCTTATTGGGCGACCATTCCACGCCCTGATATTCCCTCACCGCCCCCATCCCTCACCGCCCCCAGAGGTCGCTGGACACGACCTGCAACGGGCGGCGCATGAGGTGGAGCAGGGCTTGACTTGTGGCGTCGACATGGTCGTCGTGCGCGCCGTTGGGGAACGCAAGATGTTGCTGGATCCATGCGTCGAGCCACGGCGCGGACTGGGGCAGTAGTACTTTACCTGCGTCAAAAGCAGCGAGTGCGAGTTCCGCGCGCGCCAGTTTGCTGCCCTGCGGTTTGAAGGGCACGACGGGCAGGCGCGTGTGGGCTTTCAGGTCTTGCAGCAGGGATTGCCCCGCCGCGGCGTCTTCAATTAGCACCGCCACGGCGCGCCATTTCGCGGCGTACTCTTGCACCACGGAGCGCAACCGATGATAAGGCACGCGCCCTTGCCACGAATCGAGCAGGTAGAAGTCCACATCATCTGTGCCCCACACATCAACGACGCTGTAGTCGCTTTGCCCGTGCGTTTTATAGGCGGTATCGACACTCAGGATCACGCGCAGGTTGGCAGGGGGCGTGGTATAGCGACGCTCGAAGTGCTGCAGGCAAAAGAGGTCGCCGTCGGCGGGTACGGGCGATTGCTGATAGAGGCTGCCGAAGATCCGTTCTCCCATCACGGTGCGCCGCCTTTGCAGTTCCGCTTTGCTCACGAACGCGCTGCAGAGCGGCTCGCCGACGCGCCTACCGAGCGGGTCGCCCTTTTCGGCAAGCGCGGGCAATCGGATATGGCGGTAGGGCACGCGGAGCGACTGGGCGTATTCCAGTAGCCTGCCTGTGAGGTCGCGCTCGTGCCAACGGGTTTGCACCAGCAGGAGTTTGCCCCCTTCGTGTAGGCGCGTGTAGGCGGTTGAGGTGAACCAGTCCCAAACGCCCTCGCGAATCGTTTGCGACTGGGCTTCTTGCCAGTTTTTATGCGGGTCATCGATAATCAGCAGGTCGGCATGCTTGCCTGTGATCGCGCCGCCCGCGCCTGCGGTCGCCATCCCGCCCCCGTAGCGTGCGATGTGCCACCAGTCCGCCGCTTGACTGTCATCAGCGAGGCGCACGCGCCCGCGCTCCATGAGCAGATTGCGCACTTCGCGTCCCCAATAGCGGGCGAAGGTGGCTTCGTAGCTGCATAACAGCACCGTCTGGTCGGGATGCTGCTCCAGATACCACGCGGGGAAGTAGCGGCTGCAGAGTTGCGATTTGCCATGTTGCGGGGGCATGTTGACAATCAGCCATCGGTACTCGCCCCGCGTCAAGCGCTCCAGAGCGTAAGCGAGGTAAGCGAGGTGAGGGTAAGGCACCCACCGCTGATGGCTACTCTGGTAAGCGTAGCCGATCAGCGTCGATTCCAGCAGCGCGTAGGACGATTCGATAGGCGGCGCGAAGGTCTTCATCGGAGAGATCCCACCTTACAGTGCCCGCATGCTCGACGCGCACTTTCTCGCCATAGAGGTCGGGCTGCCAGTGGGTGAGCAGGTACTTGACCGCCCACGGCTCGCCTGCGCGCGCGCGCTGCACAAGCGCGTGCTGCACCTCGTCGATGATCCCCTCTCGGATCTCTTGTAGCACCTGCTGCAAAGCGGGATGTCGCTCGATGTAGCGATAGAGGTGCTGACGGGAGCAACCGAGCTTTCGGGCGGCGTAGAGGATCACGCCCTCCGCCTCGCGCAGGGCGTCCTCAACGCGTTTCAGGTTCATGCGGGTGTACTTGCGCTTCTTCATGCTGCTGCGATATTCCCGTAGCGCGTTCGAGCTTGCGCACGGCGTCGGCGACGGCGACGCGCACCTCGTCGGCTTTGCGCTTGGGGATATAACGCAGGCGGATTTTTTCGTACCGCTGATCTTCGGGCAGATGGGCGTATTCGATGTAGAACAGCGCGAGTAAATCCCATTCGTCGGGCGTCAGGGCGTCTTTGACGCTCAGGTACTCATAATCGATGGTTTCCACGACGGGGCTATCGCGCTCCAGCAGGGGCACTTGATAGCGGCGTTTTCCATCGCGCGTGATGTAGCCCATCGCCCGCAGGTGATGGAGTATAGCGGAGCGCATCACCTGTGTCAGGTAGGTAGATAGCGAGCCTTTGGCGGGATCGTAGTCCCGCCATTTCTTGAGGACGGCGAGGCGGGCGGTTTGTGCGAGATCCTCACCAAGGGGCGAGCGGGGGCTGATGTTGCGCTCTGCCAAAATGAGGTTGATGAGCGGAGACAGCGTGTCCAAAAACGCCTCCAAACAGGCGTCGAGATCACGCTGCAGCAGGCGCAGCTCATTCAGGAGCCGTATCCGCTCCTGTTCCCAGTCGCCCATGATGCGTCAGATATTCCCTTAGCACAGGGGGCGTAAGTGTACCTTCGCGCGTCACATGTGTCGTATTTTGCGCGACGGCGAGGCTCCTGCTTGCCCCGATTTTGGGCTACGCGCCGTCGGCGAGGTGGCTGCTCGTCGGCGGTTGCACCCGCCCTTGGGGGGGGTGTGGATTGAAACGATTTGCTTGCCGTGCGCCAGCGCGATGGCAAGATGCTCGCTGTGGAGGTGAAGTGCAAGGCGCGGCGGACTTACTCGCGCACGGCAATCGAGTCGATGACCGCCTGCTCCTCGCGCACCGCTTGCAACACACGCTGCAGCGCATGTTGCAGCGCGAGTACGACGACCTCATCGACGCACTCGCGCACCACACGCTGCAGCGACGGCTGCATGGCAGGCTGGGGTGTCGAAGGCGATATCCTGTTCGCCGAGCGCTTCTGGAAGTTTGGGAACACGGCGAACTTCGTAGCCCTTGAGACGGGCGGTTAGAGCGCCGAGGAAATCGTCCAGATGGCTTGCGCCCGAATGCGTGTAGGCAATCATAGCAAGTAGAGTATACCCGATTAGACGCGCTCGCGCAGGCAGTGAGCTACGCGCAGGCGCAGGTCGCCCGACGCCGCGCGCGTTGGGGTACAACCGCTCATACACCGCCCGCATTCGCGCGATTCGAATCAGGTTCTCCGAGATCTCGGCAAGCTCGGCGCGTAGGTCGCCGCCGTCCACATTCTGTGCCGACCCCCGCGCCTGATTTTTGCTGAACTCAAAAGCGAAAAAGGGCGCGTCCGACCTGAGCAGCAGGCATGGCTCGATGCGCTCAGAGCGTGCAACGGCGTGGAGGTCTACCTCTGGCGTCCATCGGACTGGGCGTCCATCGTGGAGACTCTCACACGCCCGTGATACTGGTCACCCCAAAAAACCCGAAATTCCCCCGAAATTCCCCCCAAATTTGCCCGAAATTGCCCCAAAACCCTTGACAAACGCGCCCGCCATATGGTATAATATCCGTATGCATAACCGAATACGGATGGAACGGACACAGCGGATAGCAGAGAACATACGGGCGATAGCGGCGAGGAAGCGAATTAAGATTCGCGACCTTGCGGAGGCGACTGGGACGCCTTATTCGACTATGTACGCTTACTATCATGGTCATTTTAGCATCCCAGACGCTAAACTAACCCAAATTGCAACGGCGTTAGGCGTCACCCCCGAAGCACTTACTGAGGAGGCTAACCATGCATAACTGCCCCGAATGCTCCGGTACTGGCATAGTCGCCTGCGAAGTCAACGCGGGCTACTCCCCAGAGTTTGGGGAGTATGTAGCCGACTGGCGCGAGTATCCGTGCCCCCTCTGCGGTGGCACGGGGGAGTATGACGAGAGTTTCGAGGCGTTGTGCAACCTGCCGACGCCCGAACTAATCCAGTACGCTGGCGAGGCGTGGGACGCCTCGCCCCAGTGAGAGAATAGGAGGCTAAGATGTTGAAACTTTGTTTTTGCAACGGGAACCTTATCATCAGCGATCCTGTTGAGGCGCTTCTGGAACGCTCTAAGAAGTGCAACTACGTTGTAGACTTCGACTGGCGCGGGCGCGTGGTGCGCGTATACGGCGACAGCGTGTATACCGTGAACGCGCGTGAGAACGCCTGCGACTGTCCTTACCGTAAGTATCACGACACCTGCAAGCATATCGAGGCGGCGCGGCTATTGGAGTCGCGCGTCGAGGTGCTGGAATGCCCCCAGTGTGAGGGCACTGGGTGGCTTGACGATTACGACGCAGAATGCTCTCTGTGCAGTGGCGAGGGGTGCGTCTACCGATTAAAGCGCCCGCAGGAGGGGCTATCTCCTACTGACTGAAGAGTGGCTTGAGGCAGGCAGGATGCCTGCCTCAATACCACAGGAGGCGACATGGTAAAGATACCCACAGTACGCGCATCAGCGTGTGCAACCTGTCTCGATACCCCGTATTGCGCAGGCTCTGCGTATCGGTCAGCGTCGGGTACGCTGCGCCATACGGCGTCTTATCGACGCGGGATACCTTGAGTATCGCTTCAATGGGCGATGGATCTCATATACCTTGTTGATGCCCCGCGGCGATCGTTGGATGTGTCGACGCCAGAGTCTCTACTCCCGCATCGCTTTCCGCAACGAGAGCCACTTGCGCGTCCCTGACGAGGTCGTGCAGGGCTTACTCGAAGGCAAGCTCAACCCCGACGGTCTCAAAGTGGTACTCCTGTTGGAGCTGGTATCCTCGTCCGCGTTCTGGTCTTGGCATCAGCTCCAATCATACCTTATGTGGAGCCGTGCCAAGCTAGGGCGGGTCTTGAGTGCCCTTGCATCGGGCGGGTGGATTGTACGGGAGTACGGGATCCGATACCTGTCTTGGCGCAAGCCCCCACTGTTGCGCCGTCGCGATATGCCCCTCTCTCGCGCCCTTGTCCAGCAAGCCCAGCCCCCGCGTCGTGATGGGGCTTTCTCCCCCACTCCTGCCCCGCAGAGCCAGCCACTGCGCCCCGTACTGAGCGAATCCTGCCCGAATCGCACTGTCCAGTATCTGGAACTCCGCCACAGGGGCGTTCCCGAAGCCCTGGCGCTTGATATCGTGGCGCGTGGGCGTTGGCATGAGGCGTTGACACGGCTCCTGCGCGGCGATCCCCCCGATATGTTGCAGGCGATCCTGTAAGCCCATACCTTACGGGCTTCTCGGACTCCCCCGCACTGGGGGGGCGCTTTTCCACGGCTCGCGCATCTTTCCCCCCCCTTTTCGTCGGGATCACCCCCCCCTTCAGGGCGGTTCGAACCCCCTTCTGGCTGGATCCACTGCTACCCCCCCTCCGTCTTCGCCCCCCCTCCTTGTCGAATTTGAGACTCCCCCCTTGCGCTTTTGAGACTCCCCCCTTGCGCTTTGAGACTCCCCCCTTGCACTCTTGAGCTTGACCATGAGCCAGTTCTGAGTTCAATTCGGCGCTTCCGGGCGTCTGTCTTAAGTTCTTTTAGGGTTCTATATATCGATATAGGGGCGGGGCTCGCGCTTTCTCGGTTCGCCGGTGGCTCCAGTCTCCCCCGCTTCGGATGGATATATATGTGGTCTGGTTGGGATTGTGTGGTTTTGTTGTTCGGATACCTTGCCGACTCTACCCCTGCCCTTACAGGCTTCTTTCTTCTAATCCTTACCCTTAATCGAGCGAGCCTGCCCCGCCAGCACTGACGCGCTTGCGCTGTGTTTCGCGTCAGTGCGTCGCCCCGCGCCCGCAAGCCAAACAGCACGCGGCAAAATGAATCGTGCCACGCGGCGGAATGCGAATCCTGGCAACAGAGCCGTTTCAGCCGTCTGCCCGCTTTCCAAAAATAGCTCCTAAAGGAATCTGCCCTCCCCTGCCGAAACAGGCGGGTATAATACCGTCGGTCGAAGGGGATGGGCAGAGCCTGCAGGAACCTAACCGCTCAGAGTTTATGCTTGCCGAGAAAGCGTTCCAAACGCAGGTGATACAACTCGCCCGCCTGCTGGGCTGGCGTATCTATCACTCGCGCCCTGCCCAATACAGCGACGGACGCTGGCATACGCCCCTGCAAGGCGACGCGGGGCTGCCCGACCTGATCCTGTCGGATCCCGTGGAGTGGTGAATCACTCCACCTCCAGCCGCCAATCCTGTGGCAGGGGTCTTAGCACCTTCACCACCAGCACGCCCACCCCTGCCGCCCACTGCAGATAATGCCCACGCTTGACAGGACGCCCGATTTTGGGTTGCTCCTGCTCGTTGAGTAGCACCCTGCGCACCTGCCGCGTTTTTGGCAGCGTAAACACCATGCGTGTCCACTCTAACCGTACAGGCGTTTGCACCATCGCTGTATTGCTCTCTCCATACTCTCCTATCGCCCGCAGGCTTCGCGCCTCGCGCAGCGTCGGCGTCCAGACCTCCAGCCGATAATCCCCGCGCCTGCGAGCAAAGGTTATCACCCCATCACCCGCTCCCTCACCATCAGCAAATCGCTCACGCTTCCCCACCGCATGTCCTCCGAATTCCAGACCTCTGGGGGTATTACCCTGCCTCTTGTTCAATCCGATCCATCACATCACTTACCGTGCCCCAGCGATAGAACTCCGGCAGAATCTGCACCACGAAGTCCATCAACTCCAGCATCTCCTTCGTCATGT
>FWWL01004763.1_pt1 | contig 22303 bp, 15 predicted proteins | sample 2228331 | NCBI WGS metagenome assembly FWWL01 (sample SAMEA103939775, study PRJEB20133) | metagenome | reverse complement strand
CGGAGCCGTTCAGCAGGCTCTGCATAAGGGGCGAACTTCAGCAGGAGGTGATAGCGGTAGTGCCCTTCGATGCGCTCCAGCGGGGCGGGGGCGGGTCCGAGCCGCTGCAGGAATGTGCCCTCGTGCTGGGCATCGAACGCCTCCGCCAATCGCTGGAGCACGCGGAAGGCGCGTTCGGGATTCGGGTCTTTCGCCAGAATGTTCACCAGTCGGCAGAAGGGCGGATAGCAGGCTTCACGGCGTGTCTCCAGCTCCCGTTGATAGAACGCTTCGTAATCGTGCGTGCGAGCGCATGCGATGGCATAATGGTCGGGATTGAAGGTCTGGATGAGCGTGCGCCCCTGTTGCTCGCGCCTGCCTGCGCGCCCCGCGACTTGCATCAGCAGCTGGAAGGTGCGTTCCGCCGCGCGAAAATCGGGCAGGTGCAACGCGGTGTCAGCGTTCAGCACCCCGACCAGCATCACGCGCGGGAAGTCCAGCCCACGCGCCACCATCTGCGTGCCAATCAGCACATCGAGTTCGCCCGCGCGGAACGCCTGAAGCAGTTGCAGATATAAATCGCGACGGCTCAACACATCGCGGTCCAGGCGGGCGACGCGCAGGTGTGGCATGAGCCCTTTTAGGGTCATCTCCACGCGTTGGGTGCCGATGCCATAGGGCGCGATGCGCGTGCCTCGACAGTTGGGGCAGAGGCTGGGCGCAGGAACCCGCGCGCCACAGTGATGGCAGCGCAGGACGCGCTCGCCCGCCACATGGTAGGTCAGCGACACGGCACACTGCGCACAGCGAGGCACATGCCCGCACTCGCGACAGAGCAACATGGGGGCGAACCCACGCCGATTTAGAAACAGGATGACCTGCTGACCGCGCGCGGTGGTCTCCCGAATCGCTTCCAGCAGAGGGTGGCTGAGGGCGAGGCGTGGCTGGGCGCGCATATCGATCAGCTCCACTTCGGGGAGTGGCGTGCCCCCGACGCGCTCCGGTAGGCACAGCAGATGGAGTTCGCCCCGCTGAGCGCGATAGAAGGTCTCCAAGGCGGGCGTCGCACTGCCCAGTATCAGCACAGCGCGCTCCTCACGCGCCCGCGCCTCCGCCAGATTCCGCGCATGATAAAGGGGCGATTGACCCTGCTTGTAGGCAGGCTCGTGCTCCTCGTCCAGCACGATTAGCCCGATGGCGCGAAGCGGGGCAAAGATGGCAGAGCGTGCCCCGACCACCAACGGCGCCTGACCCGCCCGCACGCGCAACCACTGCGCATACCGCTCCGATGGGTTCAACTGGCTGTGGAGTACCGCCACCGCATCACCGAACCGTGCCCGGAAGGCAGAGGTCAACTGCGCGGTGAGCGCGATTTCGGGCACCATGAACAGCACCGTACGCCCCGCACGCAACGCGGCGGCGGCTGCCTGCAGATAGACTTCTGTTTTGCCACTGCCCGTCACGCCGTAGAGCAGAAAGGCGCGGTACTGCCCCGAATCGACGGCTTGACGGATGGTGTGAATCGCTTGCTGTTGTGCCGGGGTGGGGATGATGAGCGGACCCTCTGCATGGGGTTCACCTCGTGGCACGGGCGTCTCGCCCATTCCGCCCTCTCGTAGCCCGGGCGTCTCGCCCTCTTTAGGAGAAACCATACCAACGGCACGCACTCGTCGCACCAGCCCACGCGCTTCGAGCGGGCGCAGGCTGGCGTGGCTTGCGCCCGTCTGTTCGAGCAGCTCACGAATGGGCATGCGCCCCTCTGGATGGAGCAGGAGGCGCACGAGGATGGCGGTTTGTGCGCGTGCCCGGTTCGCCTCCTGCTGGAAAAACGGCTCCAGCGCGTCTGGCGTCGCTGTGAGTTCGACCCATGCGGTGTCGTGGGCAGGGTTGGGCGGCGGCTCCAGCTCGTACTCCACTCGAACCACCCCTTTCTGACGCAAGGCGGGCAGGGCACGATTGAGAATCGCTTCTGCCAGCTGTTGTTTGAGCGATTTGAGGCTCATGCGCCCGCCTGCGGACCGCAACGCATCGACCACCATTTGCTGGTTGATGGAGCGCAGGGGCGGTACGGGATCCCTCAATTCCACCACCGCGTGGAGGCTCGCACGCGCCAAGGCGGGCAGGGCGGTCTGAACCGCTTCGGCAGGGGAGCAGAGCAGGTGGCGCTCCAACAGCTGGGCAAGGCGCATCAGCCCGCTATCGAGCAGGGGCTGATTCAGCACGCTTTCGATGGGTTTCAGCTGATTGGGTGGCAGGGGCAGCTCGCCCTCGTAGAGGCGCCACACCACTCCCAGCACCATGCGCCCACCAAACGAAACCATCACCCCCGCGCCCACTTGCAAGCCAGCGCGGAGTGAATCGGGCACGGCGTAGGTGAACGGGACATAGCCCGCACTCCCACCCGCAAAAACGATAACTTCGGCAAGATACATGGTCTAACCATTGCCGAGAACGGGCGGAATCGTTCAGCGAGCCGTTGTTAGGCTTGCATTAGACTGGTAGAGCACAATCCCCTCCTGCAATGCCTCTTGGACAATTGCAGAGGTGTGCCGAATCTGCTTGAATTCGTCAGGCGTGTAGCAAAGGAAGTCGATATGGCGTGGAAAACGCACAAGACGAAGCATAAAAGGCATTCGCTTCAGAAAGTGCATTCCTTCAAATGCCTGCGAGACGATAATTATGTCGATGTCCGATTCCTCGCGCGCGGTGTGGCGTGCACGCGAACCGAACAGAAGCACCAGCTCCGGTTTGAGTTGCGTGCGTATGCGTGGCAGAGCCTGCTCAACAAACTGCTGAACCAACTCATCTTGACTCATAGCGTCCCCCATCGCTGATGAAAGTAGCTAAGTACCTTTTCTGCGATTTCGATTTTAGCGCCAGCAATTTCGTCTGAGTACAGTTCATAAGGCACTCCACTCGCCACATCTGGATAGCGCGCGATTGCATAATCGCTGGTCAAGTCTAATATCTCGTCGCATAAGCTATCTGGCAATCCTAACTGCTTTGCCATCTCGTCAAGATTATGTGTACGAGGCACCGCATGCCCTTCTAAGGCGAAACCCGCTTTCAGCAGTTTTTCGACTGACTGATGAGCAAGAAACGCGGCGACATCATAGCCCTCGATGGCGAGATTGCGCCGCGCCATTTCGAGATCATGAACCGCTTGCCGATACCATCGTTCAGCAATCTGGCGCTGGTGCATAACTAAAGTATACCCTTTAGCCTCTATAGTTAGTCAGAGGGTAGCCAGCCTCATACGGGTTCCAGCACGGGGGTGGTGGTTTCGGCTTCCTTCAGCCGACCTTCCAGCTCTTCTGAATGCACCAGCGCGATGGGCAGAACCTCATCCATGTGGCGCACCCGATGGAAGGTCATCTGCTCGCGCACATGCTCTGGAATGTCGTCCAGGTCTGGCTCGTTTTCATCGGGCAGGATAACTTCATAGATGCCCGCACGGTGCGCCGCGATGACCTTCTCCTTCACGCCACCCACGGGCAGAACGCGCCCGCGCAGGGTAATCTCGCCTGTCATTGCCACATCGCGCCGCACGGGGCGACCAGTAAGCGCAGAGGCGAGCGCGGTCGCCATCGTGATGCCCGCTGATGGACCATCTTTCGGTATCGCGCCTTCGGGCACATGGATATGGATATCGTACTTGCGGTAGAACTCTGGCTCGACGCGGAGCTGCTGGGCGCGCGAGCGGATGTAAGTCATCGCGGCTTGTGCCGATTCCTTCATCACCTCGCCCAAGTGCCCCGTCAACAGCAAGCGTCCCTCACCGGGGATAACGGCGACCTCCACCGCCATCACATCGCCCCCGAACTCGGTATACGCCAGCCCCATCGCGACGCCCACCTCGTCCTTCTCCTCTTTGGTGCCGAAGCGGTAGCGGGGCTTGCCGAGAAAGTCGGGGATGCGCACTGCATCAATAACCGCCTTCCCCTGCACCTCGCCCGCGGCGACCTGCTTGGCGACCTTCCTGCACACGGTGGCGATTTCGCGCTCCAGATTGCGCACGCCCGCCTCGCGCGTGTATTCGCGAATGATGCGCAGGAGGGCATCATCGGTAAACTCTATCATTTCGGGTGTCAAGCCGTGCCGCTCGACCGTGCGCGGCACCAGATAGCCCTTGGCAATCTGGAGTTTCTCATCCTCCGTGTAGCCCGAGAAGGGAATAATCTCCATGCGGTCGCGCAGAGGTGGCGGGATCGTCTCCAGTGTGTTGGCGGTCGTGATGAACATCACCTCGGAGAGGTCGAACGCTACCTCCAGATAGTGGTCAGAAAAGCGTTCGTTCTGCTCGGGGTCAAGCGCCTCCAGCAGGGCGGAGGTGGGGTCGCCCCGGAAGTCGTAGCCGAGTTTGTCGATCTCGTCCAGCATGAACACGGGGTTGCGCGTGCCCACTTGGCGCAGTCCCTGAATGATGCGCCCTGGCAGGGCGCCGATGTAGGTGCGTCGATGCCCGCGGATTTCTGCCTCGTCGCGCACACCGCCCAGCGAGACGCGAATGAACTTGCGCCCCAGCGCCCGCGCGATGGAACGCCCGATAGAGGTCTTCCCCACACCCGGCGGTCCCACAAAGCACAGAATGGGTCCCTTTAACGAGCCAGCCAATTGGCGCACCGCCAGAAACTCCAGCACGCGCTCCTTGACCTTCTTCAGCCCATAATGGTCCTCATCGAGGATGCGCGCCGCCTCATTAATATCCACGCGGTCTTCGGTGCGCTGTGCCCATGGCAAGGAGAGCAGAACATCGAGGTAGGTGCGGATGACCGATGCTTCGGGTGAAGCGAAGGGCATCTTCTCCAGCCGATCCACCTCTTTGAGCGCGCGCTCAGCGACCTCCTCCGGCATGCCCGATTCGGCGATGCGCTTACGATACTCTTCCACCTCTGAGAATCGCTCGTCGCGCTCGCCCAGCTCCTGCTGAATGATTTTGAGTTGCTCGCGCAGGTAGTATTCGCGCTGGGTGTCGCTCATCTCCTGCTCAACGCGCTCGCGGATGTGCTGTTGAAGCTCGGCGACCTCCAGCTCGCGTCTGAGCAGGCGCACCAGCAGTTGCAGGCGCTCCTTGACATCGAAGGTCTCCAGCAGTTGCTGTTTGTCGGTGAACTTGAGCGGGGCGAAGTGGGCGATAGTATCTGCTGCGCGCCCCTCCTGCTGAATATAGTTGATGCCCGCGACCACTTCGGGCGGGATGGTGCGCTCGTGCGACGCGAGGTCTTCGAACAGATCGATCGCCATTCGCAGGAGGGCTTCCAGCTCACGGCTCTTGCGCGGTTCCTGAACGGGAACCACCTCGATGCGGGCGATGAGATACGGCTCCGTCTGGCTCAGTTCCAGCAGGCGAGCGCGCTCCAGCCCGCGGAACACGACGCGCATCGTGCCGTCGGGCGCCTGAATCGCCTGCAACACCTCTGCCACCACGCCGACGGTGAACAGATCCTCCTGCGTCGGGTCGTCGATGGTCACTTCGCGCTGAGCCACCAACAGCATCATCTTGTTGCCGTGCAGGGCGGCGTCGACGGCGCGCAAGGACTTCTCGCGCCCGACCAGCACTGGCGCAATGTTCTGCGGGAAGTAGACATTATCCCGAACAGGCAATACAGGCAGCTCCGTCGGCATAGCCATCTTCCCCCGTGCTCTGCTCGCACGAGACCGAGCGATGGGTTTGCGCTCATTCTCTTTGGTCGTCTCTGTCTTCTTCCTTGCCATGTGTCCTACCTCTTGGCTTCACGGGCGGGATGCCCGTGCTACAAAGTGGCTTGGGCGTCTCGCCCAAGCATGCATGGGCTTGCACGGGCGGGACGCCCGTGCCACTGGTTAATACGAAGTTTCGCGGGTCGTCTGTTTCCCCGCTGTGCCCCCTGCCTCTGACCCGCTTCCCTACCAAGATAAGTTTCGATGCCGATTCGGGCTTTTCCTGCACAGGGTACAATATCGGTTGATGCACACCCATCTCCAGACCAAACTCAAGACCTTGCCCAAACAACCTGGTTGCTACCTCTTCAGAGATGCGCAGGGGGCGGTGCTCTATGTGGGCAAAGCAGTCAACCTGCGCCAGCGGGTGCGCTCCTACTTCCAAAAATCCGCTCAGCACACGCCAAAAATCGCCCGCATGGTGCGCAAAATCGCCGACCTCGAATGGATGGTCACCGACAGCGAGCTGGAGGCGCTGATTCTGGAATGCAACCTCATCAAGCGTCATCGCCCGCCCTACAATGTGCTGATGCGCGATGACAAGGCGTACCCCTACTTGTGTTTGACCACGAGCGAAAAGTTCCCCCGCCTGTTGGTCACGCGCCGTGTGCACAAAGATGGCAACCGCTACTTCGGTCCCTTCGCGAACTCTGGCGCAGTCTGGAGCACGCACCAGCTCCTGCATCGCACCTTCCCACTCATTCCATGCGGCAAGGTTTGGTCAGGCGAGGCGGTTCAGCGACCCTGCCTTTACTATCATATGGGGCGCTGCCTTGCGCCATGCGCAGGGCTGGCGAACCCAGACGAGTACCGCAAGATTGTTCAGCAGGTCGCCCTCTTCCTGCAGGGCAAGGGTGACGACCTCATTCGGCAGCTCACGGCACAGATGGAGGAGGCAGCCGAGAATCTGGAGTTTGAGCGCGCCGCCAAAATTCGCGACCAGATACGCGCCCTGCAGGAGGTTCTGCAACGCCAGAAGGTTATCCACCCAGAGGGCATCGACGAGGATGTGATTGCGCTGGTGAAGGATGAGCGGGGCGCGTGCGTGCAGATGTTCTTCATTCGCGGAGGCAAACTGTTGGGACAGCGCCACTTCTTCCTCAGCGAGGGCGCAGAGGAGAACCCCCGCGCGATTATGACCGAGTTCCTTAAGCAATATTATCAAGACGCGCCCGAAGTGCCCGAACGCATCCTTCTGCCCTACGAGGTGGCGGAGGCGCAGATTATTGCCCAATGGCTTCGTCAACGGCGGAGCGATGGCGCGGTGGAGATTCGAGTGCCTCATCGGGGCGAGGACGCCCAGCTGCTGGAACTCGCAGCGCAGAACGCCGAACTCGCCCTGCAGAGCCTGCGCATGGAGATGGAAGAGAACGCTGACTGGCTGGAGAGCGCACTGCTGGAGCTGCAGGAGGTGCTGAACCTGCCTACGACACCTCAGCGCATCGAAGCCTATGACATCTCCAACATTCAGGGCGTTGCGCCCGTCGGCAGTATGGTGGTGTTCGAAGGGGGACAGCCCAAAAAGTCGGACTATCGGCGCTTCCGCATCCGATGGCATCCGGAGACGCCCGACGACTTCGCCATGATGCGCGAGGTGATTACCCGCCGCCTGCGTGAGGCGCTGGAGGGCGACGAGAAATGGCGCATATTGCCTGACCTGATGCTCATCGATGGTGGGCGCGGTCAGCTGAACGCGGCGCTGGAGGCGATGCAAGCGTTGGGGTTCGAAATCCCCACGGTCGGGCTGGCAAAAAAGCACGAGCTGGTCATTCTGCCCAATCGGGAGGAGCCGTTGGAGCTGCCCCGCCCCAGCAAGGCGTTGCACCTGCTCCAGCGTGTGCGGGACGAGGCGCACCGCTTCGCGCTGAGCTACCATCGCAAACTGCGCGAGGAACGCGCCGTCCGTTCGCCCTTAGATGAGATTCCGGGCATCGGACCGCGCCGCAAAAAGATGCTGTTGCGCCTGTTCGGCTCCATCGAGCGCATTCGGGAGGCGAGTGTGGACGAATTGGCTTCGGTTCCCACCATGACACGCAAACTTGCCCAGCAGGTGCTGGACTACCTGCGCGAGTGATCGTTTTAGATTAAATTATTTAATTAGTTTTAATATGATTTTCAATCAAGTTGAAGCACCAAACAAAATAGATTGCGCCAGAAGAAATTTGCGAACGCGTTCCCCAAAAGTACTCTTCCAAGTGAGCCGAGACGCGCAGGGCTTGCCCACCTTGTATGAAGATGCTTAAAGCCAACTTCTGCGGCAATCTTTGCCCAAACGGAAGGAGGTTGATGCTTATGCCATTCAATAGTAGGTGCAAAAGGATTTTTTATGCCCAATAAGCTATAGAAGCATGGTGTAGATGCATCGATAATGATGAGATAACCTCCTTTAACAACTAAACTTTTTAAATGATTGAATATATAAATATATTTTTCTTTTGCCCACTGTTCTTTTCTTAGAACGATACAGGCTTCTTCATCGATATGATTGATGGAGGCACATGAGAAAAGTATATCAAAAGGTTCATCTGAACTAAATTCCTCTATCTTTTTATCTAACAAAATAACATTTTCATATCCCAAGAAAGATTTTTGCTTCATGAACTCTTGAATTACTCCTTCTGATGAGCCTGCCGCTTCAGGTTCTAAGCACACTACTTCACGAGCTCCTGCAGCGGCTGCATAGAAACTGTGCTTTCCGGTGCCTCCTCCTATGTCAAGAATCCGCTTCCCAGAGAGAGGTAAATCGGCAAAATGGAAATGTCGGTAGGTGTAAAGGAGGAGCGGAGCGATATGCTCCCCCACTTGTTCCCTTATCATTTGATAGTACCGTTGGTCGATTCGTTCATGCTCCGACATCATATCCTCCGTCCTCTCGTGCATTCTTATTATTCCTGCAGGCTAACGGGCAGGAGGAACTGGCGTTCGACGGGCAGGGCGCACTCGGTGTCGGTGCAGGGCTGATAGATGACGCGCACGCGCAGGTAGCCCTCATCAGCCCCACCTTCCCGAAAGCCCACAATAGGCACCAGTGCCGCCGCATGACCCCGATAGACCATCAACTGCTCCTCGCCCACCTGATAGGGGGTGGGTGGCAACCAGATAGGTTCACCAAACTCGATGGGCAGGTCGGTCTGCACCTCCACGCGCGTCGGGGTAAGATGAGCGCGAGTCGGCTGAGCGGATTGAATGTGCCAGCCCTCCTCGATCTGGAACAGCACCATCAACCCTTCGGGCTGTGGCAGGAGACGCACCTGCACCGGACCCTCCTGCTCGGCTGAAACGGCGTCGGGCTCGATTTTCAGGTCGGGCGCGGGCATGGTGTCACCCTCCAGGGTTAGGTAGGCTTGGAGTAAGCTGGCTGTCGCGTTGGGCACGCGCTGCACCAACTGCCAGAAGGCGTTCAGCGTCTCGCCCGCCAGCACAGTGTATCGCTCGCTTCGGATGGGGTCGTCCCCGATCAGCAGGTGGCTAAGGCTCGCCAGCAGCTGAGCCGTTGCGCCGTTGCCCGACGGCAGCTGCCTATCCTGCACCGACTTATGGCGCACAATCAGCAGGTTATGCTCGCTGGTCGTCTCAAAGAAGCCACCCAATTCGGCATCGTGGAACTTCTCGATGAGCTGGTCTGTTAGTTCCTGAGCGCGGTTCAGCCAGCGTGGGTCGCCGGTGGCTTCGAACAGGCTCAGCAATCCCAGTCCGTACAGGGCATAATCGCTGAGGTAGGCGGGAATGGCAGACTCGCCGTCGCGATAGCGATGCAGGAGGTTGCCCTGCGGGTCGCGCAATCGCTCCCAGATGAACTCGGCGGCGCGTTCTGCAACATTGAGATAGGATGGGTGCTCCAGCGCATCGGCAGCATACGCCAGTGCGCTAATCGCCAGCCCGTTCCAGTCGGTCAGCACCTTGTCGTCGCGTTGGGGAGCGGGGCGGCGGGCGCGCACCTCCAGCAACCGGGCATGGGCGTCTTGCAAACGCTCGCGCAGTTCCTCGTAGGGGATGCCTATCTGCTGAGCCAGTTCGCTGAGCGAACCCTTTCGATGGAGAATGTTGCGTCCCGTCAGCGTGCCTGTGGCTTCCTCGCGGTAATTGCCTTCGGGCTGAATGTTATAAATGGTGCAGACCAGCGTGGCAGTCTCGGCGTCCAGTGCCTCAAAAATCTCGTCCCTTGTCCATGTGTAGAATGCGCCCTCGCCGTCAGGGCTATCGGCGTCGATCGCGCTGGCGAACGCGCCCTCCTCGGTGAGCATTTCGCGCACCATCCACTGGAGTGTATCGTGCGCCACATCCGCATACTCCTCATCGCCCGTGAGCGTGTAGGCGCGTGTGTACGCCCAAGCGAGCTGAGCGTTATCGTAGAGCATCTTTTCGAAATGGGGCACGAGCCAGTGCGCGTCGGTGGCGTAGCGATGGAACCCACCGCCCACATGGTCGTGGATACCGCCTTCTGCCATCTTGTTGAGCGTGTGCAGAGCCATAATGCCTGCCTCCTCACTCCCCCACGCTTCCGCCAGCCAGAAAAGCACAGGCAGGATAGTGCTGGGTGGGAACTTGGGCGCGTCGCCAAAGCCCCCATGCTCTGGGTCATAGCCCGTTAGGCACTGGGCAAGGAAGGTGCGGAAAATGGAGGGGTCGCGCTCCCCACGCATCTCGCGGGCGCGCAGAGCAAGCAGAACACGCAAATCCTCCGTGAGTTCCTTTGCGGACTGGAGCACCTGAGAGCGCTGCGTGCGCCACAGATGCGCCACCTGGCGCAACAGGTCCGCAAAGACGGCGGGCGCAAAGTAGGTGCCGCCATAAAACGGCTCACCATCGGGCGTCAGGAACACAGAGAGCGGCCAGCCCGCGCTCCCCGTGATAAGTTGGACCGCTGTCACATAAATCTCGTCCACATCGGGGCGCTCCTCCCGATCCACCTTGACAGGCACAAAATACTCATTTAAAATCCCTGCTATCTGCTCGTTCTCGAACGACTCGCGCTCCATCACATGGCACCAGTGGCATGAGGAGTAGCCGATGGAGAGGAATAGGGGCTTGCCTTCTGTGCGGGCGCGAAAGAACGCTTCCGCACCCCACGGATACCAGTCCACAGGGTTAGAGGCGTGCTTCTGCAGATAGGGGCTTTTCTCCCGTATCAGGCGATTCATTCGTCGGATCTGCATCGTTCTATCTCCCGTATGCCAAAGGATACCCGAAATGGGGTATTATCTTCGATATGCCGCGCAACAAGGTGATGTATGTCGGGGTGCTGGTGCTGTCGGCGTCGGTACTGCTTTTTCTGGGCGCGATGCTGTTGAATTATATCCAGTGGATTCTGCCCTGGAGTGCAGGGGTGGGCATCGCGCTCATCCTGATCGGCATCGGGATGGAGCTGCGCAAGAGTGCGCGGGCGAAGTCCGCCATAGCGGCGGTGGAATCACCCGCTGAGCCGACCAGCACGGGCACGCAGACACAGGGTGAGGCACAATGAACCGCTATGTGCGTATAGGGCTGCTAATCCTGCTGGGCGTGTTGCTTCTGCGGGTCGCTTTTGGGGTGCTGTCGCTGGCGATGCGCCTGGTGTCCCTGCTGTTCCCGCTGCTGATGCTGGTGGGGGCAGGACTGGTGGTCTACGGACTGGTCCGATATTTCCAGAATCGCGAACTGAACGCGCGCGCCTCCCATCGCGAGCTGGAAGATTGAGATATAATCTCATGGGGAGGTGACGGTTATCCCGCACACGGCGCGAATGACCGCAGAGCCAGAGCGGGCGATTCTGGTGCTTTGCCATTCGGATACGGAGTCGGAGGACGCCTACTGGGCGGAGGAGATGCATGCGCTCAGCCAATCGGCAGGGGTGCAGGTGGTTGCGGAATTGCGCCAGCGACGCCACAGCCCCGATGTAGCGACCTGCATCGGCAAAGGCAAGGCACAGGAGCTGTTCATTCTTGCCCGCGAAAAAGAAGCCGATTTAATCATCTTTGATACGGAGCTGACGCCTGTTCAGCAGCGCAACCTGGAGGAGATTACCCAGTCGCGCGTGATTGACCGCACCCAGCTCATTCTGGACATCTTTGCCCAGCGTGCCCGCTCGCGCGAGGGCGCGTTGCAGGTGGAGTTAGCACAACTGCTCTATCTGATGCCGCGCTTGTCAGGCAAGGGGAACGCCCTCTCCCGGCTGGGTGGCGGAATCGGCACGCGCGGTCCGGGCGAGACGAAATTGGAGATGGATCGGCGGCGCATTCGCGAGCGGATTGCCCATCTGCGCCATGAGCTGAGCGAGATTCGGCGTCAGCGCGAGCATCAGCGCGCCGCCCGCCGCCGATTGCCCTTCCCCAGCGGCGCGATTGTCGGCTACACCAACGCAGGCAAGTCGACCCTGCTGAATGTGCTGTCTGGCTCCCAAACCTATGTGGACAATCGCGTGTTCGCCACGCTCGACCCGACCACACGGCGCGTGGTTCTGCCCGACGGCTGGTCGGTCCTGCTGACCGATACGGTCGGCTTCGTGGAGAACTTGCCACCGATGTTGCTGGAGGCGTTCCGCGCCACGCTCGAGGAGGTGCTGGAAGCCGATTTCCTCCTGCATGTGATCGACATCTCCAGCCCGCACTGGGAGCTACAGCGCGACGCGGTGGAGACGACCCTCGTGGAGCTGGGTGCGGAAGGGAAGCCGACCATTCTGGTGTTCAACAAGGCGGATCGCGTCAAAGATACTTTCTGGCTGCGCCAGCTGGTGGCAGAGAACCCGAATTCGGTCTACATCTCCGCGAAGTTGGCACAGGGCATCCCGCACCTGATGGACCGAATCGTGGCGACCCTGCAGGGCATGTTGGTGAGCGTCGATGTGTGGCTACCCTATGAGTCGAGCGCGCTGGTCGCTGAGTGCTACGAGTTCGGGCGCGTGCTCTCGGTCGATTATCACGAGGCGGGCATCCACCTGCGGGCGCAGGTCATTCCGTCGGTCGCGGCAAAACTTCAGCCCTACAGCAAGTTGGACGGGTCAGACAGGTCGGATGATTCGGACAGACATGGCACCTATCGAACGGCAGATGGGGAATAGCGAACAGCAGGCAGGAGATGATCAGTGGGGGCTGGGAGCCGAATATGCGCTGATTCAGCGCATCGCGCATGCCGTGCTCGTCCAGCGCAGCTTGCCCAAACCCCATCGTAGCACGGGCGTCCCGCCCGTGCAAAGTGGCTTGGGCGTCCCGCCCATAAAGCAGATTCATCAACGCGACGATTCGGAGCAATCACAGACCCTGAAGCGCGTCGTGGGCATCGGCGACGACGCCGCCGTGCTGCAGAGCGGGGAGCATACTCTGCTCTGGACGACCGATATGCTGGTGGAGGGAGTGCACTTTCGCCTCGACTGGACGAACGCCTACCAGCTGGGCTGGAAATCGATGGCGGTGAACCTGAGCGACATCGCGGCGATGGGCGGCACGCCCCTGTTTGCCCTGCTGAGCCTCGCACTGCCACCCGAACGCATAGGCGACTGGCTGGACGAATTCATCCGCGGTTTCTTGGAGTGCGCTTTCGTCTATCGAACGGAGCTGATTGGGGGGGATACCAATCGCTCAGCGTCGCCCGAAGGACCGATGGTCATCGATGTGAGCGTGTTGGGCACGGTGGAGGGCGCACCCGTTGGAAGGGGAGGCGGTCAGCCCGGCGACTGGCTTCTTGTGACGGGGGAGCTGGGCGGTTCACGAGCGGGGTTGATGCGTCTGCTGAACGGCGATCGCACGGATGTGGAGGCTCTGCATACACACCTGACACCCAGCCCGCGCGTGCATGAGGGGCAATTTCTGCGCGAGCACGGCGTCCATGCCATGATGGACATCAGCGACGGGCTGGCGTCCGACCTGCGCAAACTGGCGTTCGCCTCCGGCTGCGGCGCGAGAGTGCTAAGTGTGCAACTGCCCATTCATCCATCTGCTATCCGCTGGTGCGAGCAAACGGGCGAAGACCCTGAGCGGTTCGCCCTTGCAGGGGGCGAGGATTATGAACTGCTTATCGCCGCACCGCCCGAAACGGCACAAGGGTTGCTTGCTGACCTCCCCCACCAGATGGGCACGCCCCTCACCCACATCGGCTACCTGACCGAACCCCCCGACCTCCTACTGGAAGACCCAACAGGCAACCTCATTCCCCTACCTCAAACTGGGTGGAACCATTTTTGAAAAATGAGAGGGTAGGCAGGAATCGAGAAAACCCTGCATAATTCGTTCTCCATGCGGAAGCTCACCGATGACGAGATTGAACAAACCTGGCGCCTCATTCAGGAGTACTACGAGCGGTATTTAAGCGAGCAAGGAGTAAAGCGAATCTCTTTGAGAAAGGGTTCGCAGTATACGAAGGACGCCCTTGTCCTTGTTTACCTTGCGCAAGGATATCCAAACACTCGGTGGGTATCGAATTTGTAATCGTGCCGATAGGAACTATTGGGTCTATGATGAGCGGGGGCGTGTTGTGGGCGTGGCCAGCGCAAAAGTGATTGAACGCTCGATAGAAAAGGGGTATATTAATGAGGAGGAGGCGAGGCGTATTCTCGAATATCTCGAGCGCCGATTCAGAAGGAGGTAAATATGAAACAGGATGAACTCTTCTGTGGGGATGCATTGCAAATCCTGCCCACGCTGGAGGCAAACAGCATAGATGCGGTTATCACAGACCCACCCTACTTTCTGGACAAGTTGGATAACACTTGGGATGTAGAGCGTATCCAAAAGCTCACTTTCGGGCAAGTGATACGCCACCTCCCTGCGGGGATGAAGCTCGACCCTGAGCAGGGGAAGCGATTCTATGAATGGTACTTCCAAGTGGCTTGCCAGCTGAAGCGCGTTCTGAAACCGGGCGGTTTCTTCTTCTCATTTTCCAGCCCTCGCCTGTACCATCGGATGGCATGTGCCGTAGAGGACGCGGGATTCCTTATCCGAGATACTTTTCTCTGGGTCTATCTTCAGAACCAACCCAAAGCGATGAGCCTCGATCACTTTATCGAACGGATGCTCCTCTCGCGCGAGCAAAAGGAATCGCTCAAGAAGCAGTTGGCAGGCTGGCGCACGCCCCAGATTAAGTCTTGCTATGAGCCGATTCTGGTGGCGCAAAAGCCGTATGAGCGCACCCTGCTGGAAAACTTTCTCAAAAATCGTGTGGGACTGTTCAACACGAACATTCGGATCGGGGTCAACTTTTATCCGAGCAACATTCTTTTGGTGGACAGTGTTGAAGAGGCGATGGACAAGTATTTCTTGATAGCGAAGCCCGATAGTCGTGAGAAGGGCGATTATAATCATCATCAAACGGTCAAGCCTATAGCACTTTGCGAATATCTTATCTTGCTCAGTACGCAAGAGGGAGCGATTGTGTTAGATCCCTTTATCGGAAGTGGTACAACAGCCATCGCCGCTAAACGCTTAGGACGCCATTATATTGGGATCGACATCAATCCCGAATACATAGAGATAGCCCGTCGTCGTCTGAGCGAGATAGAGCCAGAGGCAAGCCATACGGTTTCTGTACGCTCCCAGCCGATTCAACTCGCTCTTGAAGAGTAGAGCAGGAACAATCACCACCCCATTAAGCAGGAATCGATAAAACCCTGTCAAAAGGAAGTTCTCTGGAGGGAGACGGTGATGTCCCGACGGATTGGCATTGCGATTGGATGGATAACGCTTCTGCTGGCATTTCAGCTCTATGGGGTGGCAGAGCTTATCCGAAACGAGACCCCGCGCGCCAGCCTGTTCGGTGTGGCCATCTCAGATGAAACAGGTCAGCCCATTCCGTACGCCTTCATCCGGCTCGCTCGTGTCGAGCAAGAGGAGCGGCGCGAGGGCGACAAATCGTACCACTATGAGTATCGACTCGACTACTACGGTGAGTACGAAATCCGCGCGGACGCAAATGGACGGTTCTCGCTGCGGGGTATCCCGGCAGGGCTTTACGAGTTGGAAGCCCGCTCGCAAGCGCATCACTTTCCACATGAGCCACCGGGCAATCAGGAACGACCGTTCCGAATCGAGTTGAAAGAGGGCGAGCGCGAAGAGCTGACCCTGTATATGGAGCCAGATAAGCCCTTCCTTGACCTCATCCATCCCCAACCTGTTTACTACCCCGATGAACCGCTGAAGCTGGGCATTCGTGGCTTTGCGCCTGCCGATGAACTGGAAATCGTGCTGTATCGCGTCGAGCGCAGCCTGCTCGCACTTCGAAAACCGACGGAACGGGCGCGGACCCTGTTGGAATTTATGGAGGTGCTGAACGAAATCCGCTACGGTTGGTGGCGCGACATTTGGCAGCTCACCGATTTCCTGAAGGCTTACGAACCGCACCTGAAGAAGCAGAGCGAGCATCTGGAGCCGATTCGTGGGCGCGACCCTGAAGGGGTGTTTACCCAGTATCTGCAGTTGCCGAACCTACCTCATGGCATCTATGTCGCGATTGTTCGCGCGGGACCCGCGATACGCCCCGCCCTGATTATCGTCTCCTCTGCAGGGCTGGTCGCCAAATGCGTCGGCAACCATCTGGAGGTGTGGGCGACTGACCTTAAGACGGGCGAGCCGTTGCCGAACCTGCCGGTCGCCGTGATGACCGCGCAGGGTGGACGCAAGCAGGAAAACACATTTGCAGAGGGGCGCACCGATAGCGACGGACGCTGGTCTTGGGAACAAGCGCCCGCCCACAAACTGCTCATCGTTGCCTATGACCCTAAGCAGGGCAATCCCCTCGTCTGGTTTCCCTTCTATCGCTGGACGGATGAGGAGGAAGAGGAGCGGCTCCTCGTGGGCAACATCTATACCGAGCGACCGCTCTATCGCCCGGGCGACACCATCTATTTCAAGGGCGTTGTGCGTCAGGCTCTGCCCCCGCAATTTACTGGTGGGACGCCCGGGCTACGCTCCTCGACCCGCGCGCGTCAGTCATTCTACCAGCCCCTGCCTGCAGGCACGCCTGTGGAGGTGACGGTCTATGACCCGCAGGATGAACCGATTGCCCATCAGACATTGCGCCTGACCGATTTCTCCTCCTTCAACGGCTCGTTCGAGACCACGCCCGAATCGCGCACGGGCTGGTATCGCATCGTGGCATCGATCGAGGGCGAACGCATCGAGGGCGAAGCGATAGTTGCCACCTATCGCAAACCCGTCTATCGCATCCATCTCAAGCCCTCACGCGAACTGTATCTGCCCGACGAGCGCGTGGAAGTCGAAGTTAAATCAGAGTACTACTTCGGCATGCCCGTGCCCAACGCCAAACTGCACTACACCATCTATCGCAGCTACGACTATAGCGAGGAGTATCGGGATGAAGAGGAGAGCGAATGGTTCATTTCACACGATGAGGAGTATGAGGAGAGCGGGGGCGATTACTATGGTGAGGTGGTATTGGAGGGCGAGGCGCAGACCGACGCTGGGGGACGCGCCCTCCTGCGCCTTCCCGTGATGGAGCTGCTGAACCAGCTGGAGCGCGAACCCACCCGATGGGAGTGGGGCGACCGCCCAACCGCCTACCGCTGTACCCTGCGCGTCGAAATGCTGACCGAAGGCGCGGAGTTCGCTGAGGCGTCCACCACCTTCTCCATCGCCTCCAGCTACTGGCGCGTGCGCATGGACATCACTCCCTACTTTGGCACACCCGGTCAACCCTACACCGTGCAGTTGGCGGTGTCCGATCGGCGCACGAACGCCCCTGTGCAGACCCGCCTGCGCTGGCGCGCGGGGGAGCGACTGTGGCGTGCGGGGCGTTTCGGGGTCAACTACGAGTTCGAGGGCGAGGTTCAAACCGATGCGCAGGGCAGAGCGCAGTTCAGCTTCACTCCGCCCCATGCGGGCGACTGGGAGATTCGCATCGATGGGCGCGACGCGCAGGGCTACGCGCTGACACGAACCGATGTGCTGTGGGTTTGGGTTCGGGGGCGTGCGCCCGAAACGCCGCCCGCTGCTCAGCTCGACCTGCGCCTGAACAAGCGCGACCTGTCGGCGGGCGAACCGCTCCAAATCGCCATTCGCGCCAGCCAATCGAACGCCAAGCTGTGGCTCACGCTGGAAGGCGCACGCCTCTACCACTCGCAGATTGTGTCTTTGCAGAATGGCGTCGCCACGCTGACCCTGACCCCGCCGCCCGATGCCATACCGAACGCCTTCGTGCAGGTGTGCATGGTGCAGAACAAGCGGTTCATCCAGCGCGTGCGCGGGGTGCGGATCGGCGTGCGGGAGCAGAGGCTGAACCTTACCATCCAGACCGATAAGCCACGCTACGCGCCACGCGAGACGGTGCGGGCGCAAGTCCGAGTCGTCGACATGCAGGGTCGCCCCGTGCAGGCGGAACTCTCGCTGGCGGTGGTTGACGAGGCGCTCTATGCGTTGCGCCCCGACCATTTCCGCCTAAGCTCTACATTCTACGCGCCGCGCTGGAACCGCGTGCGCACCGAGTTTTCCGCCCCGTGGCTTGCCCAGCAGGGCGATAAGGGCACAGCGGATATCGAGATGCGACGCCTGTTCCGCGACACTGCCTTCTGGGCGCCTGTGCTCAAAACCGACGCGCAGGGCATCGCCCGCATCCAGTTTCCACTGCCCGATAACCTCACCGAGTGGCGACTCACCGCGCACGCGCACACCTTGCAAACCCAAGTGGGCTACGGCAAGATCACCATCAAATGCGCCAAGGACCTGATGATAAACCTGCGCATGCCCACTTGGCTGGTGGAGGGCGACCGAGTCACGCTCAGCACTGTGGTCAGCAACGACACGCCCCAGCCCCGCGAAGTGGAAGTGGAGCTCCGCATGCCCGACGGCTCACGCAAGCAGACCGCCCAGATAGGCGCAGGGCAGACCATCACCCTGCACTGGGACTACACCGCACGCCTCGAGCATGCCAGTGCCTCACAATCTTATCCCCAACTCACCTTTCAGGCGATTGCCCGCGACCGCACGGGTGGGCTGACCGACGCGGAGGAGCGTAAGGTGAGCCTCCTCCCCTTCGCCCTGCAGGAGACCGTCGGCTACACAGCGCCTCTGAACGGCTCGCGCGAATGGACGCTCACGGTCAAACCCGACGCCCTTCTGCCCCTCAGTCGGTTGGAGGTGCAGGTCACGCCTTCCGTTCTGCACCGCGTTTACGGGAGCCTGCCCTACCTGCTCGATTACCCGTACGGCTGTGTGGAGCAGACCACCAGTCGCTTCCTGCCCGCCATTCTGACGCTGGACACCTTCCGCCAGGCGGGCATGACGCCCCCCGCCGATATTCAACGGCGCATCAAAACCATCACGCGCCTGGCGCTGGAGCGATTGCGCCGTTTCCAGCAGCCGAACGGCGGCTGGGGCTGGTGGGAGGCAGATGAGCCAGAGCTGTGGATTACCGCCTATGTGATGCACGCGCTCCATCGCGCCCAGCAAGCAGGCGTCCAGTTGCCCAACGAAATGTACGCCGAGGGGCGACACGCGCTCATCGAAGCGGTCGAGCGTGGACTCGCCCATTGCACGGGCGTCCCGCCCAAACCCATAGAATATTGGACAGTTAGCCCTAACCTCATCTACGGGCTGAAGGTGCTAAGCGAAATTGATGCCGAGCCGCCTGCTCCACGCACCACCTTCCTGCGCTACATGGAATTCCTGTTAGACAGAGCCTATGTCCAAGCCCAATCCTTCCCGCACAGTGAACCGCCCACTTGGAGTGCTGACCTGCTGGAGATTTACCTGCACTGGCGGAGGGAGTTGCCCGACGCATCACGGCGAATCGCCCAGCTCTGGAGCCTGATGCAAAAGGTTTGCCACGAGGAGCTGAACCAAATCCTCTGGTGCCGCACGCCCAATTGGCGCGACTGGTGGGCTTGGGATTGGCTGCCGGGCGAGCCTCAGGCGGAAACCCTCATGGCACTGTTGGAGAGCGAGCCTGATGCCGAACGGCTGTTCGGCACGCGCCGCCGCTACGAGGAACTCATTCGCAAGACGGTGATGGGGCTATTGAACCTGTCGCAGGGCGACTACTGGTACAGCTCACGCGACACGGCACGGGCATTGGAAGCCCTGCTCGCCTACAGCCGTCGCTACGAGAGCGCGATTGCCCAGGGGCAAAGCATCCATGTGCAGATATGGCTCAATGGGGCGTTGGCGGGCGAAACGCGCATCCGCCTCGATGACCCTTGGAAACGCATGGGCAGGCTCACGCTGAACCCACGCCTGCTTAGACCAGGCGAGAACCGCGTCGAGCTTCGCGCCCTCAGCGGCGCGCCCATTATCAGCCTGCGGTTCGACCAGTGGTTGCGCCTCACACCCGACTACCGCCCACCCAACCCCTCCACAATCAAGCTCACCGTCTCGCGCATCGAGAGTGCGGAAGGCTACATCGGTGACGAGGTGGAGTGCGACTGCAGTATGCATGCAACGCCCTTCGAGGCAGTGGAGCTGTCCAGCGGCGACACAGTGCCTCAAGGGAGCCTGATTCATGTGGCAGTCGAAGTGAAGTTACCGCATCGTGTGCCTTCCGCGTCCTATCTGGTGCTGGAAACGCCCTTCTTTGCGGGGTGCGCACCCGCCGAGCGCGTCTACGAAAATTATTATTACTGGAGCAGTGGGGTCTATCAGTACCGAGAGTTGCGTGATGACCGCGCGTTGGCGTACCGCACCCACTTAGCAGGAGACGAGACCATGCGCTCCGGCATCATCCTGCGGGCAGAAACCCCGGGCGAATATCATCTGCTTCCCCCGCGCCTGTGGGCGATGTATGCACCCTATGAATCGCACGGCACACCCTTCACCCTACGGGTGAGATAGAGAATAACATTATCCACGGGTGAGACGCCTGTGCTACAGTGGCTTGGGCGTCCCGCCCAAGCAGAACACGGGCGAGATGCCCGTGCTACAGGCTACGGGTGAGATAAGGAGTGCATTATCCTCCTAATCGCCAGCGACCGAGCCTCTGCCATACGCTTGGCGCACCTGAGGCGCGGGCATCCCGCCCTTGAAGCCAATCAGTGGCACGGGCGAAGGGGGGATAGTCGGCTGCCCCAAGTACCGCAAGGGCGACCAGCACTTCGGGTGGAACCTCCTCTGAGGGTTTCAGCAATTCGGGATGTTCCTGCAAGAAGCCCGTGTGCAGTCTGCCCGCTTGAAACTCAGGATGGCTCAGCACATCGATCAGAAACGCCAGATTGGTGCGCACGCCCAAGATTGCCGTGCGCTGGAGCGTGTAGACAAGTCGCTGACATGCCTGCTCCCGGTCGGTGCCCCAGGCGATGATTTTGGCGAGCAGTGGGTCGTAGTGGTGGGTGATGACCGAACCCCGTTCCACGCCCGAATCGATGCGCACGCCCGGCAGGTGCGGCGCGTGCCAGACGGTGAGCGTGCCCAGTGAGGGGGCGAAGTCGTTCGATGGGTCTTCTGCATAGAGGCGTGCTTCGATGGCGTGCCCGCGCTGAACAATTTCGTCCTGCTCAAACGGCAACGGCTCTCCCGTTGCGATGCGCAGTTGCCACTGCACCAAATCCAGCCCTGTGACCATCTCCGTGACGGGATGTTCCACCTGCAGGCGCGTGTTCACCTCCAAGAAGTAGAAACGCGCACCGTCGGGCGTCTCCTCCAACAGGAACTCGACGGTGCCCGCGTTGGTGTAGCCTGCCAATTGCGCCACCCGCACCGCCGCGTCGGTAAGCGCGGCACGGGTTTCCATGTCCAGTGCAGGTGAAGGGCTTTCCTCAATCATCTTCTGATAGCGGCGCTGGATGGAGCACTCGCGCTCGAACAGATGCAGAACTTTGCCGTGCTGGTCCGCCAGAATCTGCACTTCGACATGGCGCGGGCGGGGCAGGTAGCGTTCGAGCATCAGGCGCGGGTCGCCAAATGCACCTTCCGCCTCGCGCGACGCGCTCTCCGCCGCGTGCAGGAACTCCGACTCGTGCTCAACGATTCGCATGCCTTTGCCCCCACCCCCTGCAACCGCCTTCAGCAGGAGCGGGAAGCCGATCTGGCGTGCTTTCTGTAGCAGTTGGTCGGGCGTGAGCGGTTTGTGCGGGATAAAACCGGGCACAGTCGGCACGCCTGCACGCTCTGCCAACCGTTTCGCCTCACCCTTGTCGCCCAGCCGACGAAGGACAGAGGCGCTCGGCCCAATAAACGCAATCCCCGCCTGCTCGCACGCGGAAGCAAAGTCGGGATTCTCCGAGAGGAAGCCGTAGCCCGGATGGATGGCGTCTGCCCCTGCCTGCCGAGCAATCGTTAGAATCTTCTCGATAGCGAGGTAGCTTTCGCTGGGTGGCGCGTCGCCCAACAGATACGCCTCGTCCGCTTCATAGACGAAGGGCGCATCTTTGTCCGCTTCGGAATAGAGGGCGACGGCGCGAATGCCCATCTCATGGCAAGCAGTGAGAATGCGCCGAGCAATCTCGCCCCGATTGGCAATCAGCACCTTGCGGAATATCCTGCCCACATCCAAATTGTACCCCTGCATCGTAGCACGGGCGTTCCGCGTAGCACGGGCGTCTTGCTCGTGCGCCCCTTTTATCCCCCCTTTGATTCCCCCTTTCTAAGGGGGGCAAGGGGGGATAGGCGAGACGCCCAAGCCACTCGGCATCCTGAGCGAAGCGAAGCATCTCAGACCCGTCGCCACCAAGAAAAAAAACCCAAAATCCACCCCCAAACCCTTGACATTCCGA
>FWWL01004762.1_pt1 | contig 22303 bp, 26 predicted proteins | sample 2228331 | NCBI WGS metagenome assembly FWWL01 (sample SAMEA103939775, study PRJEB20133) | metagenome | reverse complement strand
GTTCCAACCAATTTAGCTATTTCTTCAGCGGTAATCTTTTCATTGCCTTGACTACCAATCAAAACAACTTCATCACCTATTTTGACATCTTTCAAGTGCGAGACATCTACTACGAACTGATCCATGCAAACCCTACCCAAAATTTTACACCTTTTACCACGTATCAATACTTCTCCTTTATTTGAAAGACTTCTCCAATATCCATCGGCATATCCAACAGGAATTGTAGCAACTTTCATTTCTCTATCAGCTACAAACGTTCTGCCGTAGCTAACACTATCACCAGGTTTTATTGTCTTTACAAACGAAACAACACTCTTCCAAGAAAGAACAGGTTTTAATTCTTCGCTATATATCTCATCGCTCGGTTTCAAACCATAGCTTGCTATACCAACTCTGACGTAATCAAAACAACCTAATATTTTTTGAATTGCTCCTCCACTGTTGCATATATGCTTTATCTCAACATCTGGGACATATTTTAAAAATGTTTCCGCTTGTTTTAGAGTGAATTGTTTGCTTTCAGGTTTAGATTCATCCGCAACTGCAAGATGAGTGTAAGCACCTTTTATGTCAAAACCGTACTCTAAAGCTTTTTTGTAAAGTTCTTTTGCTTTCTCTGGTTCAACACCTAATCTTCTCATTCCAGTGTCTATTTTCAAATGAACTTTTGGTCTGAAAGGTAAGTCTTTGTACATTTCCAATTGTTCAAAACTATAAATAGTAATTGTGATATTTTTTTCTTGGGCAACGTGCAACATATCTGGTAGTAGAAAGTTAAAAACCAAAATATCAGATTTTATTCCATGTTCTCTGAGTTCTAAAGCTTCTTCCAAAAATGCAACAGCGAAAAAATCGTATCCAGCCTTTTCCGCAGATTTTGAAAGAAAGATAGCTCCGTGCCCGTAAGCGTTGGCTTTGACAACGGGCATAATTTTTGCTGAAGCACAGTGATTTTTAAAGAATTCTAAGTTGTAAAGATAGTTCTTAACGTTTATTAACGCGAATGTATTTCTACTTTTCAACTCCACCACCCCTGTAGCTTGCTTTCAAGATATTCGAATCGAGTTTTGGCAGTTTGTATTTTTTCCATCTTGTCCTTATAACTGTGTGAAAAAGTGTATTCTCTATAGAGATTATATCACTTAACTCCACAGAGAAGAACATTGATTTTAATTTATCATTGTCAATTCTAACTTTCAACACAAAAGCTTCCAAGAGAAGGAGTGTTTGGATGATTAGAAGGAACGTTAAGAGAGTGGACATAAAGTTAGATAATGGAAGTTGCACTAATTTCAAAAACAAAAAAACGTCCACTAAAGTGGCAGTTAACATAAAAAATCTGTAAAATTTACTAACTTTGTACTCCATAATCAAAAAAAGCGGGGGTACCCCGCTTTTATTCCTCCACTACTGCTGATTTTGAAGAGTATCTTTTAACTTTTCCAGACTTCAAACAATCTGTACAAACGTTCATTCTCTTAACTGTTCCGTCATCCAAAAGAACTCTTACTCTGTGAACGTTGGGTTTGAAGAATCTCTTTGCTCTTTTGTTTGAGTGACTAACTTTTTTTCCTGCAACTGGGTGTTTACCACAGACTTGACATTTTGCCATGGTCCATTCCTCCTCTATGCAATATTATCAATTACTATCAAATCGTTTAAGACAGGTACGCATTAAGATATTATACCAGCACTTTTTGAATATTCAAGGTTTTAATAAAAAATTAACATTTTCTCAGTCTATTGAACTTCTTGTACCTGAACAGTATTGGTTGTTCCAGGTTTTCCCCAAGGAATACCTGCAACAAGAATAATTTTATCCTTTTTTGTTACATAACCGAGTGTTGTTGCTTTCTCGATGACGGCTTTTATCATATCGTCAGTTGATAAATGTGGTTCTATCATAACCGGATCAACTCCCCAGACCAAAGCGAGTCTGTAGTAAGTCTTTTTGTTATTAGTTGCGCCCATAATTGGAATGTGAGGCTTGAATTTTGAGACGGTAATGGCTGTTTTTCCTGTGTTAGTAGCGGTTATAATTAGTTTTGCATCAACATTTTTTGCAAGAGTTGCACCAGCGTAAGCAACAGAGCTTTCATCGTCTAATGTTGACGAATATTCTCTCAACCATTCCATACTAAATGATTCGTAGCTGTTCATAAATTGTTCTGTCTTTATAGCAACTTCTTTCATTACGTTAACTGCTTCACAGGCGTATTTTCCGATCGATGTTTCCGCAGAAAGCATAATAGCATCCGTACCATCTAAAATAGCGTTTGCAATATCTGTAACTTCAGCTCTTGTTGGAGAAGAATTATTTATCATACTTTCGAGCATCTGAGTTGCTGTTATTACAGGTTTTTTGTAAAGGTTCGAAAGTTCTATAATTCTTTTTTGAGCGATTGGAACTTCAGATATAGGAATTTCAACGCCCAAATCTCCACGAGCAACCATTAAAGTATCCGCAGATTCAACTATCTCTTCCAAATTTTCCAAAGCTTGGACAGTTTCAATCTTTGCTACAACAGGAATATCTGTAAGTTCTTTTAGCTCAATGACATCCTTTGCTTTTCTAACAAATGAAAGAGCGAAATAATCAATTTCTTCTTCATTTCCAAGTTTTATAAATTCTTTGTCTCTTTCTGTGATAGAACCGATTGATAGATCAACTCCTGGAAGGTTTACACCTCTTTTGTGAGTTATACTACCACCTCTTATAACTTTACAAAGAACTTTGTTACCTTCACTAGATAAGACCTCAAGTTCAACAACTCCATCGTTGATAAGGATTCTATCTTTTTGTTTTACTTCTCTTGCGAGTGGTTCGTAATTTACCCAGAATTCTTTTGCGTTTCCAACAAATTCTTCTCCAGTCTTAATAATGACTTCAGAACCGTCAATTAAGTCAATATAATCACTTTCAAATCTTCCTGTTCTTATCTTTGGACCAGCCAAATCAAGTAAAATTGCGAAAGGAATATTTAGTTCTTCTCTAACTTTTTTCAAAGTTCTGATTCTGGTTTTGTGAATCTCTACAGTTTCGTGAGAAGAGTTAAGTCTAAATACATTAACACCGCAAACTAAAAGTTTCTTAACCATTTCTTCAGACTCACTTGCAGGCCCAATTGTAGCAACGATTTTAGTCTTCTTCATATCAAAGCCTCCTTTTTGAAAAATAACATAATTCCCCATTATATTCTAACAGAAAAAAATAAAATTATCAACAAAGGAGCAAAAACTTACCATTTTCGCGTTACAGATTTGACTATAGTGAATATTATTGTGACTATAAGAGCAATAATAAAGACTGGAATAAACACGTATAATACAATACTAAGTGTTAATGTGAAAATTGATATCAGAAGAGCAATTACAAAAGCTGTAAATAATATTCCTAAGATTATATTAACAAATGGCATTTTTCTATCTCCTTTCCACTTTGTTTATTAGATTATACCACACGTGCGATTTTTTCAATCTTGAATTTAAGGATTTATATTTTTTGTATGTCTGGTATAATTCTTAACTGAGGTGATATCCGTGCGAAAGATAACAAAAATAACATTACTAATGTTTGTTTTAATTTCAGTTCTTTCATTTTCTTACACTATGTATGATCTCCAACTCGCTATTGGCAAGAGAGACCAACAGGGGGTACTAAAAATAATTAGTTCATTAGATTATAACATTTTACCTTTGGACTTTAAGTGTGAAGTTATTATTGCTTACACTGAGCTATACATTTGGGGAAGAGGAGATGTTGGAAAGTACCAAGAACTCTCAAGGAAACTTGTTGATGAACTTTTAGGCAGAGAAAAGGAACATTGGAAAGTATATTACGTAGGTGCTTTGGTTTATGGACATTATGTTCAAAAGAATGTGCTTCTTGGTGTGGTTTACGCTGGAAAAGTATTTGACTTAGCTGAAAAAGCTGTTAAGTACGGGGAAGACCAATACCTTGCACATCTTTTTTATGGAGTTTTACAAATAGAAACACCTATCGGAAATTTAGAAAAAGCGAGGATTCATCTTACAAAAGCTTTGGAGCTTAACCCTCAGCATATTTACACTTACTACCTACTTGGAAAATATTACGAAAAGGTTGGAAACTATTGCAAAGCAAAAGAATTGTACAATAAAGTTTTAGAGCTTCCCGGAATGGAGATTTGGGAGGCTATAAACAGTGAAGCGAAAGCAGAATCCAAAAAAAGACTTACAAAAATTGAACAGAAGCAGTGAAATAGTTGACAAAGATTGAACTTTAAGTATTTTTATCCATAGAGGAACGTGAACTAAGGAGGTCGAAAGAAAGTGAGCACTATCTTCAGTTGGAACGAACTGATGTTCTTTGTTGAAATTTTTGCAGTTTTGCTTGGAACTATTCTACTTTATAGACTTTTTGGAGAGAAAGGTTTGATTGCTGCTGTAGTAATGAACAGTATTGTATGTAACTTGCAAGTTATAAAATTCGTGTACATTTTTGGTATTGCTGCTACACTTGGAAATGCAGTTTACGGTGCAACTTTCTTAGCAACCGATATATTGAGCGAGCTTTATGGAAAAGAAAAAGCAAGAAAAGCTGTATGGCTCGGATTCTTTGGTGTTGCTTTAACAACGATTTATATGCAACTTGCATTGCATTTCAAACCCGCTGATTTTGACGAAGCTTCACCACATCTTGAATTTATATTCAACTTGATGCCAAGGATAGTAATTGCAAGTTTAACAGCCTATCTTATTTCTCAACAGCATGATGTTTGGGCATTCCACTTTTGGAAAGAAAAGACCAAAGGAAAATATTTGTGGCTTAGAAACAACGCCTCAACGATGGTTTCGCAATTTATTGACACAATGATTTTCTGTACTATCGCTTTTGTAGGAACTGTTCCAACTAAAGAATTTTGGCAAATAGTTCTAACTACGTACATCTTTAAATGGGCTGTAGCTGCTCTTGATACTCCTTTTATATATTGGGCGGTTTCGATGAAGAACAAAATAGCTGATTTGAAAGAAGGATAAATTCAGAATTTCAAAATTTTCCCAACATACATCATATAATCCCGCAAGTGAAAGCGGGATTTTTTTGTATTGTACGTATTTTTCTCATTTAAAAATCTACACGAAAATAGAATTGATTCATCATTTAAAATCTAAACGAAATTATTTTTCTTTTGACAAATCTATCGTATCAGTTAAAATGAATTTAGTACACTTTTTCTCAGTGTAAATCTTAAATAATTCCTCTTTGAGAAGTATCCATTTTAAGAGTTCTAATATCGAGTTTTTTGAATTGTTTGATTAGCATTTTTTTAGTTTGGTGTGGAATTCTTGACACCTCGGAAGTCTTTGAAAAGAAGTTCTTGGGATGTCGTATTTTTTATTAGATATTTTCTTCATTGTCGGACAAAAGTAATTTAGAAATTTTAAGTATTTAAGTGTGCATTTATGAATTCAGTACCTTTGTCAACACTTACGCCTTTGAGTTCAAAAGGAAGATGTTTTCGAATTTTATCCAAAGTCTGAACAACCCAAATAGAAGCTTTATTTTTAATATCTATCATTCCAGGCCAACCAGTTTTAACATCAGTAATCGTGAAACAAAAATCACCTTTAGTACTACCATCAGTATGCCCTAAAGTATTAGCCTGACAATAACTGTTTCATTCCATTCTTTGAATGTTTTTATTGGAGCTTTATTTCTTAAAATTTTCCCTGGTCTTGTTAGATTTTTGCCTTTAAACTGCAGAAGTTTTTTGTATCTTCAAGATATCTTTCGATAGTTGAAGAACTGATGAGTTTTTTGTAATCTTCGTCTGATAGATTCATATCTTTACAGGTAAAACTAAAGAAATGAAATACTTAAGATTTTTACTATTTTGAAAGTCAGGTAATTGCCACAAATAGATTAAGTGTTCAAGAACAGAATGATATTTTTTTTCGCTTTATTTTAGTAGAAAATTTTGAATTCAACAAAAATACAGCGTACGAGCAGTTGTAACCAGTAAGAAAGACTAAAGAGCCGTTGATTTGTGATTTTTCTTTTTTGAACGAATTTTTTTGTACGAAGAACGAAATTCATCAACAAGTTCTTTTCTTGCTTGCAAAGTCATATTAACTTTTCGCTTCTTAAACATTAACTTTTCCTCCCTTCTATTTTACATTTCATTTAGATTTTTAATTGGCAAAGCGAATTGGTTTCATTTAGATTTTTCGTGATGTAAGCGGTATTGACATAATATTATAATTTGTGATATAATATTAAAAAAAAAACATATTATATATCGCAATTGTTTTAGACTTAACAACTGTACCAGAAAAACTTAACTTTACAAAGAGAGGTGAGTGGTATGAAAAGGTTAGTGGTAATTATTCTGACGATTGTTTCGATTATCGTAACTGCTGGCACCTTTACCTCACCAAATTACCCACTAACTGACAGTAATCCTATGTATCAACAATATCCAGAGCTTAGATGGGGAGCTGTGTTTCAGAAAAATGTAGTTACCAAACTTATCAACAACAAGACAGTTCTTGTAAACGCTTTGAAAATTCAATCTGTAACTGCTAGTCCTGGTGCTGGACCTTTTACTGACGTTTCGGGTACCTATGCAGCAAACATTTTTGGAAGTGGTAGAGCAGACATTGTCAGTATCACCTATGGTGGAAAGATAGTTATAAAAAGAAATGATGGATTGAACCAAAGTGGGAATCTGACATTTACAGATGTGTATAGTTACAAGTTACCAGCTCCTCCAGGACAGTCTAGAATGGCTGGAGATGGCACATTAGTTGTCGATGACTTTGATAAAGATGGTAAACTTGATATTTTTGTCTTCAACTCTTGGGGTTACGGTGTTTACATAAGCAACGGCGTTACAAGAAATGTCCCAAGTAGTGAAATCCGATATAGCAACATTATAACTGCAATGAGAAACAGAGGTTACAATGATTTTGTAACAATGTGGACACTCTCTGCAATGGCAACGTACGATTATAATAATGATAGGTACAAAGATATTATCTACGCCGATATGAGAGGAAGAGTATGGGCTTGGAAATTCGACCCGACAAGAAAAGATTTTCTAAACGCAAATCAAATAGAACTTCTATTTCAAGACAACGACATAGGTACAACCGCAGGAAATGGTGGAGGTGTTTTAGATCTCGGTGATCTGAATGGGGATGGAGTCCCGGACATTATCGCAGGAAATACTGATAAGACAGGGATATTCATATACCCCGGAAAGATAGTTAATAACAAACTTACGTTCAACAAAAATGACAGAATCACGTTGATAACCGCTTCTACACGCACTTCATCAGCAAGCATTAATCCAACATATTTAAAAGTAGATAGCAGTATACCTAATTCAAAAAATCCGATGAGTTTACCTAGTTTTGCTCCCACTGTTATAAAAATAACCGACGTTGATAGAGATGGCAAACAAGACATATTCATAGGTACTGACGCTTGGAGGCAAGGGCAAAACTTTGGTGGTAGTGTGTATCTTTTCAAAGGTACCGATTACACTCCAGACGGAAAACCAGTTTTTACAAGTTTAGAGTTGGTGCGTGGGAGTTATGAAAGTGCGCATAGACCACCGTATGATTTTGATGCGGGAACTATAGCTGATCTTGATGGCGACGGGATTCCAGATTTCGTTGCAGCAGATGGAAACCATTCTGGAAATTTCTACAGAATTCTTACGAAAACCGTTAATGAGTATATAACTGATCCGGGGTATATGATCTCTGATGTGATGTGGAAAGTGGTCAGTATACCGATTAGTGAACTTCAAAGAAATTTCATAAAGAAAATTACCGTTGAATTGAAATTTTCCCAAGCAAATACAGGAACTTTTGAACTAAGATATACAGAACAACCTATAAAAAACCCGCATTTAGCAAATTTTGCAAATTATCCCTTCTTTCCCGGAATTTCAGGTCCAGTAAATGTTACAGTAGGAAACCTAAGATATACTGTTGAATTTGCTAAGCCAATACCAGAACCACAAGTGATTTTAGTTCTTAGACCTAAAGACAAAAATACTGCCCCAAATTTAGAAGCACTCAAGTATACGGTTGAAACTATGCCATCAGTTGTTACAATCAAAAATTTCAAATGGACAGGTGAGAAATAGTGAAGAATAGAAAAGGGTCTTTGCTTGTTGATGCACTTGTTGGAATTTTAATAATTTCTTTATCAATAGGGATTGCATACGTTCCATCATACTTCTTGCTTAGAAGATCCCAAGAAAACTGGGTTAAGATGGAACTTGCAGAACTGATGCTGAATAAATGCGAAGAATACGTTTATAAAAACGCTTCTTCAATTACAAGTTCAACAACACAAGAAAATTATAAAGGAAAAACTTACAAAATTGTCATAACAAAAAGTGTGTCACCAACACAATTTACAGTTTCGAATACTGCACCGAGTGTTACAAAGAACTTCACCGTTGTTTACGTGAAAATAAGAGTTGAAACGCTTGATGGAAAATCGTATGTTGAAACCACTATAGTTCCGCAACCTTGGTAGTAAATTGGAAAAGGAGTGAAGTTTTTGAAAAAAGGCTATTCGCTTGTAGAACTTTTGGTAAGCTTATCTATTATTGCAATTATCCTTGCAATAGCTACAATCAATATAAATTTAGTATACAGAAGATTAAGTCGTGAAAGCCAAATAACTAATGTTGTTGAACAGGTGTACTACCTTTTATCTGAAGCAAGGAAAAGAGGATTTATCGATGATAATATAGTTTTTATCAAATACCAAAATAGAAAATTTGAAGCTTTTATTGACAAAAATGGTGATGGAGTTCAAGACACTGGAACCACCTTTTATATTTCAGTTACCGTACCAAGCAATATAGCAGTTAGAATAAACAATTATGCTGTTTCATCACTCTCAGACTTTTATACTCTAGATGGTATTTTTGCAAAAAAGACAGGAAATTCTAGCGGTATTCCGATTTTTAATTTTTCAAACTCAAATATGACCATAGATTTTACAATTGATGAGGTTGCTAAAAGAATTCAGATTATCAATTCATATCCTAAGATAGTAGAAAGTTTCTAAAAAGAGGTGATTAGTATTAAAAAAGGTTTCACACTTGTAGAAACTTTAGTAACGATGATAATACTTTCAATTTTTTTCCTAATAGTTGTTCTTGTTTTCAGTAATTTTGTTGAATCCTATAAGATAGCCCGAACAAATTTGCAAACTCTTTACGCTGATAATTATGTGACATTTCTTTTCGATATTATTGAAAGTGAGGTTAAGTACGCTGGCAGTGGTGCTAATCTTTTTAAGGGAGAATTTTGGAGACCAACGTATACTCCGGGAAATGCTAATTCTTACGTAAGATTGGGACAAAAATACAATGAATTTACAACTCGTACTTGGTTAGCAGATAGTATTGATTACGATCCCAATACGAAGACACTTTACATAAGTTACGTGTTAACTTATCCTATTATACTTAGAAGAAACTCTGATGGTACTTATACTCCTATCAACGAAGGATACTTAGGACGCGTTGGATGGGGAATTGCCGCAAGTTCAATCAATCCAAACGCTCCAGGTTATAAAACAAGATATGTTAAGTTCAACAGACTTGAAAAAATAACTGGAAGTGGACAGTTTCCTGGAATCGTTAAGAGAGATGATAAATACTATGTTTACGAGACAAATTTAGCTGTTCAAAGTGTGACTTACAATATGAATAATTCTTATGAACCTACAACCGATTCTTTTATTTATTTTATTTCAAAATTCAAAGATGCTATTTTTGAAAACGGATATTTCACAAGAGCTTTTAGACAGATCCAGATACGATATGACCAAAACCAAAAAAAGATCGTACTCAGAAGATTTATGCCAGCTCTTGATCTTAGCACTAATTATGTAGACGTCGATATACTTACTGGAGTTAAGGATTTCAAAATTTACTTGCTTACAACAAGAACTGGGCAGGTTGAAGAGATCGAATTTGGACAAGCTAAACAGATTCCTAATTTTCCCAAAAACTCTGTTTTTGCTCTGAAAGTTTATCTACATTGGGAATCAGACTGGACACTTTATGGTAGAAAACAAGAAATTATAAAAACACGAACCTTTATCTTGTTAAGCATGTTATAACGGATGGTGATAATTTTGAAAAAAGGAATTATAAGTATATCAATAGCTTTAATTTTATTCGCATTCGCAAGTCTTTCCGCATTACTTCTAAGTCAAATAATGAAAGAAGTTCTTGAAATCGACCAAAGGGTCGCCGAATCGATAGATAATTCGTTTTCCAAGATAGTTATTATTTCACATTCCAATATATGGAAACAGTATTTAGCTCTAAACGCAGCACACTGGGAACTGCTACAAAAAGAAATAGAACAGTCTAATAATAATTATTCGAGCCACACGTTTACAACAACACTATCCATAAAACTGCCGAGTTTTTCATCGCCGGTTAACTATGTGTACACATCTGCCTCAACAACGACCGCATACTTTGACTCGACAAACCATGTTGAAAAATATATGAATGTCGTCTTCAAACTTAGGAAGAACAATGTCTCACTGCCTTTTGGCGCTGAAATCGGTTTTGGTTGGGGACAATAACTTTAAATTTGTGAGTGGTAGAAGAATGTGATTTTTACTCTCTTTAGATACGTCGGTCTTTACGAAAAATCTGTCGGGATTAACCGTAAAAGAAAATTTCTCAATACTTTTCTCATTTTAGCCTCGATTATTCTTTTCAATATTGTTATTTACTACCTGTTGAAAAGAGTCTACAACAACCTGTCCGTTCTTAAAGAGGCCTCGTATTTATTCTTCCTTTTCATATCTACGTATTTTTCACTTATGTTCCTATCAAGTTTTATCAGCTGGGGAACAACCGCTTTTGCAAGAACCCCAGAAATTGAATATCTCCTGTCAATGCCTATCAGAAAGAAAACACTTGCAATTTATCAAGTGATCGTTACTACAATTCTTCAAATCGCACAGCTTTCATTGTTTTTTGCAAACGCCTTTGCGTATGCTAACTCAGTGAAAGAGTTTATCTCATTTTTTTATATAAGACTCCTTTTGAATATCTTCTACTTATTTTCAGTTGGAAGTTTAGTTTCCATACTGCTCGGAGGGTTTAGTTCTAAGTTCTTAGTAAAAAAAATAAACTCTATAGTCGCTTTGTTAAGTATCTTTATCGTTCTGCTTTTCACATACTTTTTGTCGTTAGATCCATCAAAACCGGGATATCAGTTCAGAATTATTAGATTTTTGTTCTTTTTCGATTCAAAATACAACCCATTTTCTTGGTCTATCCGCGATGATCTGGTTCAAAATATCTTAGTTTTTGTAATTTCATTTTCTTGCTTTTTAACTTTTTTAGCTATATCGTCAAAAATTTCGTTTGACCCGACTATTAGAACTGTCTATACTAAACAGGTTAGTTTTAAAAGACAAGAAAAATTTAGCATTTTTTCACCTGTATTCGTCAAGGATTTCAAAGCTTTTATCCACAACGAAGCGTTTTTGGTGTTTATAATATACCCATCAGCTTTCGGCTGGCTTATGAGATTTATCTCCAACAACACTATCGCAAGTCTTACAGCTTTTTCTTCAATCGCTGTTACGTATGTGGCTTTCGAATCCGGTCTTTTGATGAAAGAAGACAAAAATCACATAAAATACGTATCGATTCTCCCGCTGAGTTTTAAAAATAGCGTTCTTCCTAAAATATTCATTCCAGTCTTTGTCAATTCGATAATTCTTGTATTTTTCTCAACTTTATTTTACTCAAGGTTTACTGATACGCTGTCCTTTATGTTGTCAATACTCGTTATATTCTCCCAATTTCTATTAGCATCTTTAATGGGAGTGTATGCTACCCTTTCAAACGAAAAAAGCGTTGCAAAAAAACAGCCTTTTGGTTTTCTAACAGCTATATGGATAGAATTTGTGACTATTAGCAGTTGTACGAGTATTTTAGTACCTATGAACCTTATCTTGTCAAATTTTTACAGACCCGGGATGAGAATGTACGACTTTTCTATAAAAGTTTTGGTAGGTGCAATAATTTTTGATCTGGTAGCAGTTTTTTATATAACTATTACTCTAAAGAAAAAATATCTTAGTTCGATTGAGAAAGCTTAATTATAGGTTGTTAAATTTAAAAAATGAGATATAATATATTTATAGATAATGTTTAATTTAAATAGGTGAAATATGATAAAGACAATTCTAATTATTTTAGTTTGTTTTTCAATAGTGACAATTTTTAAAGTCTATTCAACTAATAAAGCTGAAGTTTTCAAGAACATCGGGATAGTTTTGGTTTCGTCTATAGATCCTGCTAGTTCAAAAGGAGGTGCACAAAATATGGATAAACCTTTGAGTGAATTTGAAAAGTTCGTAATTTTTCAAAAAGGGACAGAGCCACCGTTTTCAGGTAAATACTGGAACTTCTTTGAAGAAGGTATCTACGTTTGTAGGAACTGTGGAATACCTTTGTATCGGTCAGAAGATAAGTTTGAATCTGGTTGTGGATGGCCAAGTTTCGATGATGAAATTCCAGGAGCGATCAAAAGAAGTTTGGATGCTGACAGGATACGTACAGAGATAACTTGTGCTAATTGTGGGGCACATCTTGGACACGTTTTCGATGGAGAAAGACTGACGCCTAAGAATGTTAGACATTGTGTCAACTCAGTTTCTATGGAATTTTTACCAAAAGGCACAAAGCCAAAGATCGACCGTATATTTTTAGCAGGTGGGTGTTTTTGGAGAGTTGAATTTCTTTTCAAAAAACTTGATGGAGTTGTTAAAACACGTGTTGGATATATGGGGGGGAAACGAAAAAATCCAACTTACGAACAAGTTTGCACAGGAGTAACGGGTCATAAGGAGACGGTTGAAGTAATATATGATACGAGTAAATTGACAGAAGAAGACGTATTAAGGTACTTTTTCGAGATTCACGATTTTACACAAGAAAACGGTCAGGGACCAGATATTGGAGACCAGTACAAATCGGTTGTATTTTACACAAGCGATGAGCAAAGAACTGTTGGTGAAAAATTGATTCAAGAGCTTTCTAAAAAATATCATGTGGCAACTGAGATTAGGAAAGCTTCAGAATTTTGGATAGCTGAAGAGTATCACCAAAATTACTATGAAAAGACTGGAAAAGCACCTTACTGCCATTACAGACGTAACGTCAGCTGGAAATAGACAAATATTTTTTTAGTTCTTCTACTTCTTTTTTACTAAGAGAACGATACTTACCAACTGGAAGGTCAGACAAAGTCAGGTTGCAAAGACGAACTCTTGTCAGTTTCAAAACTTTCTTGCCAATAGCTTCCATCATTCTTCTGACTTGTCTATTTCGTCCTTCGTGAATCGTTAAAGATATCGTTGTTCTGTCAGTGGCTTCTTTAACAATACGAGCTTTTGCAGGTGCAGTTAGGCCATCATCTAACAGTATTCCTTTTTCGAGTTGTAAAAGTTGTCCTTCAGTGATCTTTCCGTCAACGGTCACGTAGTACTCTTTTTCAACCAAGTGTTTAGGATGCGTTAGTTGATACGCAATTTCTCCGTCGTTGGTTAATAACAAAAGTCCATCGGTCATAATGTCTAATCTTCCGACGGGAAAGACTCTTTTGTCTTTTGGAATAAGTTCCATAACAGTTTTTCTACCTTTTTGATCTTTAACTGTTGTAACGTAACCGATAGGTTTGTTGAGAATATAGTAAACGTATTCGGTTTCTTTTTCTATTATTTTTTCATCAACTTCAACAGTATCACTTTCCGAAACTTTAAAACCGAGTTCTTTTACAACAACTCCGTTAACTTTGACTCTTCCTTCAAGAATCATCTCTTCACACTTTCTTCTTGAAGCGATCCCACAAGAAGCCATAAATTTTTGTAGTCGTTCTATCTAAATCATCTCCTTAGTTTGAAAATTTTTCAAATAAGATATTACCACAACTTTGATACTTTTGAACCAAATTTTTTAAATAAGCTGGGGCAACGCTTAAGTTAAATCTGTTACCTTCTTGTGATTTGTAAATATTTCGAAAATATGATATAATCCTTTTAGTACACATTCGTTTTTCAAGGAGTGATTTAGGTGATTAGTGCATTTAAGGTTATCGACACGTTGAACACGTACGTTGATGAAGTTATATCAACCGCTGAAACTATTATGGAAGAAAAAGAAAAGTATTTAGATGAAAGCGAAGCCGAAACGCTTCAGCTTGCTTACGACAGATTAGCTGTTGTTTACGAGGTTATTTACAGATTGGCAGTCCACGCCGACTACGATAAAACAGTTCTTTACAAACTTGTGGATACTTTGGTTGCGTACACTAAAGTGCTTGATGAGGAAATTGGAGATAGGTGGACGTTGAGACGTGAAAAGTGGGAACGAGAAGCTCAAGACGTAAGACTTATGTTCCAAGAAGCTCCGGAAGAATAATAATGAAAAAAACGCTCCCTTTTGGGAGCGTTCTTTCTACCACCACCGGCTGACTACTATACTATATTCCAATTTGTTGTTATTCTTTTCAATACCTGGAAAAACTTTTTTAAGTTCTTCGAATGGGATATCTCCAAGATATGTGACAGTTATTTTATAGTTCCCATTTCCGAGTGTTTCAACACGAATGTCGTATTCATCAGAAATGAATTTTATATATCCCTTGTAGAGTAGATTCAGTTTAGTGATATCTGTTTGTGGATTTTTCGGTTTTTCAACATTAAAGTAATTTTCCGCAGCTGCAGCTAAGTTTCGTATATTTTGTGCGACTTCTATCACTTTTCCTTCTTTAAGAAAGGATTTGTATTCTTCCTTCGTAAATGGGATATCTAAAATATTTATTTCTGTTGCAAAAAGAGCAAGCAACGACATTGCATCTAAAATTCTCGGTTCTCTTTCTACAATTTCAGGAAGTATGCTGAAAAGTATGGCAATTCCAAGATTTTCATCTTTTGAAAAAGCTGTAAAGAGAAGGTCAATGTATTCTTCATCAACAATGTTTGCAAAGTATCTAGAAGATAAAGATTGTATGAATTCGAATATAATCTCTTCTTCATCAAATTCATCTTCAGAAAGTCTCTTTTCCAACAATTTCTCGTACATAAGTTCGTAGATTATATTCGTTGCAACTGTTAATAGTTCTTTGTTATATGATTCTTCGTTCACAATGGCATAAACTAAGACAAGAGTTGTAAACCAATCAGTATTGTCCAAAAGAATTGATAGAGCTTCTGCTTTTCTCTCCGCATTTAGAGAAACGATTGATCTAATAGCCCGCCTGCGATTGTTATATTCTTTGTCTTTAAGATTTTCTACGAAAAGGTTTAATTGTTTAACCGTATTGTACAACTCAGTATCAATTTCTTTTAAAGAATCTGACAAATACCATTCTTTGTCGATTGCTTTCAAAGAACTGTAAGCAATATATTCCTCAAATGAATCATCGGCTTCAAGAAAGATTCTTGTAAGAAGAGAAACTCTGTCAGTCTCAGTATTTTCCCCAAGTAATTTAAAACACAATCGAGATATATCTTCGTCGGTACTTCTAAGTCCCCAAATTGCAATAGGTCTTAGTTTGTAAGTATCATCGATTTCAAATTGAGCTTTGTCAAGAATTAGCAGTGCCTTTAAAACTTCATCAATATTGAAGAAAGCGTACATTCTGTAGATTTTTTCTGATATTTCAAATTCTCCTAAAACATCGTAAGATTCGTCTTCTTCGTAATCTTCATCACAGCATTCTTCCTCATAGTATTCTCCATCTTCGTATTCATCTTCTCCCCACTCTTCTTCAGTTTCCCAAGACGTACCGATATCTTCCCATTCATCTTCCATCCAAGCTAATGTCTCTTCTTCGTATGTCTCTTCTGTTGTTTCTTCAGTCGTAACTTCTTCTGTCGTCGTTTCTTCTTCCGAGGCGTAATCCAACTCATATGTTTCTTCCCGGTAACCTATAAAACTTTCGAAAGAATCTTCAAGTTCATCAAATAAAACTTCAAGAAATTCAAACTCGATAATGTTAATGTTTTCACTATTGAATGCGATCCAAAAAGCTATTTGACCAATTCTATGAGGTACTCTTTCTGAATCTATAACTTCCAGTAATTGTTTGATCCATTTCCAACTAATGCTTCTTTCTTGATTGATTACATAACTAGATATAGAAGAATAGTTTTCCCTTATAGATGTTTCAAAAGCTTCAAGTCTTACTTCAGTGATCTTATCTGAAAGTTCAACTTCAGTTGACTGTTTTGCAATCAAATCCGGACCTTGGTAGTTCGAAACAAAATAAGTTCCTGCAGGAATGTAAATCTTGATGGGTTCGTCTTCAAGTCTTTCGATATGAAGAACTACGTTCCACATGATATCGTTTTCAATTGTTCTGTATTCTGGGAACACTCTAAGTGTTATCTTTTCAGACTCTAAAGCTTCGAATATTGAAGTTGGTGATGAATTCAAAGATGTTGAAAAAAGAATAAAAACAGAAATTACCAAGACCAAAAGCTTTCCACGAAATTTCAGCATATCCCATCCCTCCTTCATTCTGCGTACTTCTATTATAACTCTTTTCTTTTATGTATCTGTCGTTATCTTCTGAAATTACAAAAACGTAACTAAAAATACTTTAAAAAAACAAACTAATGTAACGTGAACAGCTTTTTTATCCTAAAATTGTTTTGTTGTAGTTTTCAGTTCAGTTTACGTATTTTTGGATGTTTGCGAAATAGTGATATACTTCTGTTATAGTTGTTATATCGAAACTAATGAGAGGAGGTAAGCTGTCTTGAAATATCGCAAGTACGGTTCAAAACTCGTTTCAGAAATCGGTTTTAGAGCATCGCGGTTGGGAAACAAAGAAGATTGGAACGGTCCGGATGAGCAAGAAGCAATAGAATTAGTTAGAACCACTGTGAATTTGGGTTGTAATTTCTTCGACATGGCACCAAATTATGGGAAGGGTAAAAGTGAGTTAATTTTAGGTCAATCGTTGAAAGGATATGACAGGCAAAACCTTGTAATCAACACGAAGGTTGGACATATTTCTGGTGAGATAGACGGATTTGCACCTGATGTAATACGAAGAACGGTCGAAAACAGTCTGAAAAAGCTAAAAACCGATTAAAAGTTTAGCAGTCATTGTGAAAGTTCCACTTGATTCAGGGTGGTTGAGTGGAAAATACGATAAGAATAGTTCTTTTGATGGAATAAGAAGCAGATGGAGTAAAGAAGTTATTGAAAGAAGGGCTGAGTTAGTTGAAAAAGTTAAGAAAATAAAATGTCCTGGGGGTAGTTTGGTTCAAGAAGCGTTAGGTTTATTCTCTCTTACGAGGTTATAAGCACTATTGCTGTTGGTAGTAAAAACATCGAACAATTGATTGAGAATGTCTCAGCGAGTGGACACACACTTTCTCCTGAAAAAGTTAAGAAATACGAAGAATTCTACGACAAGTATATCACTCCTAATCCATTGCCTTGGTAACTACTAAAAAAACACTCCTCCACTTTACAGGAGGAGTGTTTATCATTGTTTAGCACATAGTTTTTCGATTACTCTTTCAGAAATGTTTAAAACGTTTTTCTCATTAGTTATTAGATCTTCGCCTGTACTGTCGAGTAATTTCTTTATCTTATTAACGATAATTGTTTCAATATGTTTTTTAGTTCGCCTTATTTTTCTTTCTTTCTTGTCAACGTTTCGATAATGGTTCTCGACTGATTCAGTTAACTCTGTTATGCCCATTCCACTCGATGCAACACTCATTACTATATCTTTCTTTTGATTAGAAAGCTCCAAAATGAGTTGTAAATTCGCTTTGAGCAGTTCAGCCCCATCTATGTCTGCTTTATTAACAACGTACACATCTCCAATTTCCATTATTCCAGCCTTCATAAGCTGTATATCATCGCCAGTTCCTGGAGAAAGAACTAAAACGACCGTATCAGCAACGTAAGCTATATCAATTTCACTCTGTCCAGCTCCGACGGTTTCTATTATTATGTAATCAAAACCGTATATTTGGTAAAGCAGAATTACGTTGAAGATGGCTTCGTTTAATCCACCAACATTTCCGTGACTTCCCATACTTCGGATGAAAACGCTGTCGTCTAAAAAATGTGTTCTCATCCTGACACGGTCTCCTAAAATAGCACCACCAGTGAAAGGACTTGAAGGATCTACCGCTATTACTCCAACAGTGTAATTCTTTTTTCGAAGCTCAGTTATGTATTTATCTACAAGAGTGCTTTTCCCAGCACCAGGACTACCTGTGAAACCAATTATTTTACTCTTTGTTTCGCACTTATCAAAAAATTCTGGATAATCGAGCAAAGCGTTTACGTCTTTTTCAATTAACGTTATAAGCTTTGCTAAAGCTCGCTGATCTTTTTCTTTTAATCTTTCAAGCAGTTCTTTTACTTCCATAATTTACCAGTCCGAATTATACATTTTGAGTAGATGCAACTTTTCTTACTTCTTCTACAATTTCGTTCAAAGGTGTTCCAGGACCAAAGACTGCTTTAACGCCCATTTGTTTTAGAACTTCGGCATCATCTAACGGTATTATTCCACCAACGAATATAGGAACGTTGCAATCGTTTTCTTTCATTACCTCAAAAATCTTTTTGCAAATACTTAAATGTGCACCGGAAAGGATTGAAAGTCCTATCACATCTACGTCTTCTTGGATAGCAGATTTAACAATAGCTTCAGGAGTTTGTCTTAATCCTGTGTAAATTACTTCCATTCCAGCATCTCTCAAAGCTCTTGCAACAACTTTTGCGCCTCGATCGTGTCCGTCAAGCCCTGGTTTTGCGATAAGAACTCTTATTCTTTTTTCTTCCATAGCCTTTTCCTCCTTAAACTTCCATCAAAACTTGACCAACTTCGACATTATCTCCATCTTTTACATAGACTTTTTTAATCGTTCCATCAACACCAGCTAATATATCATTTTCCATTTTCATAGCTTCCAGTATTGCAACTTTTGTAGTTTTCGTAACTTGTTGGCCTTCTGCAACTAAGATCTTTAATATTAGACCGGACATTGGTGCTACAATTTTATGTCCATCTGAAGAAACGGGAGTTGGTTTTGGTTCTGGTTTTGGAGCTTCAACTTTTTGAGTTTGTTTTGGTTGTTCAACAGCAGGTACCGGTTGTTGAACAACAGGTTGAACTGATTGTGTTTCTTGAGCAAACGTTGATTGTGTTCCGATCTCTTCGACTTCAACCAAATACTCTTTTCCGTTCACTTTGACGTTGAATTTTCTCACCATCTATTACCACCTCTCCAATTAGAAGTTCGCCATTCTTCCCAACCTCGTTCGCCTTTAATTCGCCTCTCTACAGTTAGACATTTTTGTACAGGTTTAACTGAAAGGACCTTTACATTTTCTTCAAGCATTGAGTAAATAGCTCCAAAGATAGCAGCAACTTCCTCTTCTTCATTAGTTTCAGTAGAAAATTGTTGTGGTTCTTGTTTTCTTATTTCTGGAATGTGAGTAGGTTCTTCAACTGAAATCTTTGGAAGTTTTATAGCTTTCTTTTGTGCGTTCTTTGAGATAACTGCCATTAGCACAAATATTACATATAGAATTCCAAAAATTAAGAAAACAGTTAAAACTCCGACAATTGTGACTATAAGCTCTTTCATAAAATCACTTCTTTCTTGTAATTATAGTGGTATATTACCGTGTTTTTTCTTTGGTCTTGGTTCAACTTTTGTTCTCGAATAATCAATAGTTTTTATTAACCATTCTCTCGTTTCTTGTGGAGCTATAACATCGTCGATGTATCCTCTTGATGCTGCAACATATGGATTTGCAAACATCTCTCTATATTCTTCAACTTTCTTTTTTCTCATCTCTTCAGGATTTTCAGCGCTGTCGATTTCTTTCTTGAAGATAATATTTGCTGCACCATCAGGTCCCATAACCGCTATTTCAGCGCTGGGCCAGGCGGAAACGAAATCTGCACCTAAATGTTTACTTCCCATAGCAATGTAAGCGCCACCGTACGCTTTTCTTAGTATTATAGTTATCTTTGGAACGGTTGCTTCGCTGTAAGCGTAAAGCAATTTAGCACCGTGTCTGATTATTCCGCCATGTTCTTGCTTAACACCTGGTAAATATCCTGGAGTATCTACGAAAGTTATTATTGGTATATTGAAAGCGTCCAAAAATCTAATAAACCTTGCAGCCTTGTCAGATGAATCAATATCAAGAACGCCCGCTAAATAATTTGGTTGATTTGCTATGATACCAACACTTTCCCCGTTGATTCTCGCAAACCCGACAACAATACTTTTAGCAAAATGTTCGTGAACTTCAAAAAATTCTCCGTTGTCAACTACGCGTCTTATTACATCTCTAACGTCAAATCCCTTTTTGGAATCGATAGGAACAATGTCTTTTAAATCTGAAGAATCTGGAACTGAAAATTCTTCAACTCTTTCAGAAAATTCCATATTATTCTGTGGAATATAAGATAACAGCTTTTTAATCTTCTCTATTGCATCTCTGTCATCATTTGCCAAAAAGTGTGCATTTCCACTCTTTGAATTGTGAACGTACGCACCGCCAAGGTCTTCTTTGGATATATCTTCACCTGTAACAGCTTTGATAACATTTGGACCGGTTATGAACATTTGTGATGTTTGGTCAACCATTACCACAAAATCAGTGATAGCGGGTGAATAGACCGCACCACCAGCGCAAGGACCTGATATAAGCGTAATTTGTGGTATTACACCTGATGCTATAGTGTTTCTAAAGAATATTTCTCCGTATCCGAAAAGTGAATCAACACCTTCTTGAATTCTCGCTCCACCAGAATCGTTTATACCTACAAGTGGGATTCCCATCTTTAAGGCTATATCCATTAACTTAGTAATCTTTTTTGCGTGCATTTCTCCAAGTGAACCACCCATAACCGTAAAATCCTGAGAAAATGCTGCAACTGTACGACCGTTTACTTTTCCAATACCAGTTACAACACCATCGGCTGGGAGGTTCATTTTATCTAATCCGAAGTTTGAATTTCTGTGTTTAACGAACATATCGATTTCTTCAAATGTACCTTCGTCAAAAAGAAGTTCCAATCTTTCACGAGCTGTAAGCTTACCTTCGGCGTGTTGCTTTTCAATCTTGTCTTTTCCGCCACCTTGAACTATCTTCTCTCTCTTTTCGCTAAGTTGATTTATTAATTCATCCATCTATATCACCTCTCGAAAGATTAATGGTGTTCTCCTTCAACAAGTTCAGTTAAAACTCCACCTGTTGTTTTTGGATGTAAGAATAAAACTTTTGTTCCACCCGCTCCCTTTTTTGGTTCTTCTGAGAGTGGTTGTAATCCTTGTTCTTTCGCAAGTTTAACAGCTTCGTCTATTCCGTGAACGTTGTATGCCAAATGATGTATACCTTCACCTTTCTTGTCTAAAAATCCTGAGATTTCTGAATTTTCATTCATTGGTTCGAGAAGTTCAATTCTTGTATCTCCAACTTTTATAAAGCAAACCCTGATACCTCTTTCAGGTATTTCTTCAGTTCCAGTAACTTCGAGACCTAAAAAGTCTTTGTAGAGTTTCAAGCGCTCGTCAATACTCTTAACTACCACTCCAATGTGGTCAAGTCTGTTTACGTGCATTTTCAATTCCTCCCCTCTTGATTCTCAAAAAATTTATAACCACCCGGCTATTTTTGCGATTCGCTTTATAAACTCCGCCAAAGAGTTTCTTCCAAGTTCTGTTGATATATAAACGTCTTTAAATTCTTCAGGGGTGAATTTCAAAAGCTTGGTCTCGCCTTTTGCGTAACAGCTTTCAGTATAAACTTCTTCACCAATCAAACCTTCCAACCCAATCGCAATTGGTGATGCTATTACTTCTTCATAATTAGAGAACTTAATTGTTATTCCACCAGATTTTAAAATATAAACATACTCGGCTTTTTCGCCTTTTTCAAATATTTTTTCACCATCTTCTAAATCAATTGATTCCATCTTTTATCGCTCCTATTAATTTAGAAATTTTGTCGTATTTTATCCATATGATGTTTCCTTCGTCTTTATATATAGAAGCTAACATCTTGACAGCTTCAAGACAGTAATCAAGGTTATCAGGATAAAGAACTAAAAGTTTCTTTAGAAAATGTTTCGCCATATATCGATCGTTCAGTATCATATAAGCTTGTGTGGCTGTCTCAATGAGAATACTTGGAGAATTAATAGAATTAGGAAATTTCTCAATAAATTTCTTTGTTAGGTTTGC
>FWWL01004761.1_pt1 | contig 22304 bp, 14 predicted proteins | sample 2228331 | NCBI WGS metagenome assembly FWWL01 (sample SAMEA103939775, study PRJEB20133) | metagenome | reverse complement strand
AAGTTTGTTGCAAAACCCCGTGAATCAGCGACTTGGGCTCGCGTCAAGCTAACCCGCTGGCACCACTCAACTTAATTTCGGATCAGGCTCTAAGGAATGCAATTAGGTCACGTTTTGTTCTATCACGATCCGGAGGCGCTGTGAAGGCCCAGATTTTGCCGTTCGCCAGTCGCGTCGGTCAAGTTGAGCAGACAGACCGCTAGCGGGTAATCGCAGCCCGTGCCGGTATATCCGATGTTGGGGCGCCTTCCAGACGAAGTGATTCCTTCACAGCTTCTGTCAGGAGCAGACATTCATATATTCTGTGGCCTTGTCGATTTGCAGTTGTCTTCCCGCACAGGCTGGAGATGATGCCGAGCATGGATAACTTCCCGAGACGCGTAGCCGAGAATATCCTCCCATTGTCGGTCGCAGGGACTTTGCCTGCTGCCTTCCGGGAATGGCAGTTCACCGGCCAAACAGTTGATCACGAGATTCCGGAGGAGACCTGCCGCCTTTGCGACAAGGAGGGTCTTCGATACCATTTCGAGATCCGGAACGATCAAACGGGTCACCGCCTCGACGTCGGTTCCGAGTGCATCCTCAAATTCCAGGTCGCTGTCTTCGACGAGGGCCGCGAGCTGGGGCCGGACGAGGCGCGTAAAGCCCTGGCCGAACGAATGCGGCAGATGAGGCTCGAAAGCTGCCTGCGCGCACTGGAACGGCTTGCAGCGACCGAAGCGAACGACATCCTTTCGAATGCGCTCGCTTACTATCGGATCCACAAATCGCTGACGCCGAAATTCGCGAATGTGGTGTTCTGGCGATTGCAGGCCAACGCAATCGATCACGACCCGACGTTCTTCAAGGTGCGGCTAGATAAGGCGAGCTATGTCGCAGATCTTGGGGCAATGCCCCGGCGCAACGTCCATCGCATCTGGAAAGCGCTGACTTCAGCCCAGCGAAAAAAGGCGATCGAGCTCGGCCATTCCGCACCGCAGGAGTGAGGGTGCGGACAGGCAAAAGTCCGCGACGCAATTTCAGGGCCGCCAGACGATCTGATGGTTGGCGATGTCGCCAATGTTCCAGTTACGCGCGCGCAGCAGCACGAGTTCGGCATCCGTGAAGGCATCGCTCCGCATGGCCAGGCAAACCAAATGGGAAGGGCGAGTCACCGCAACATAATGCTGCTTCAGGCTCTTGCGTAGCTCGGGCTTGTTGGCGGTCAGTCCTGATCTCGCGCCCGTAAGCCAGTCCTTTATCCGAGTGAGGTGCGACCCTTTGTAGTGGGTATCAAAGACGAGCGTGGCGAGATGAGTCTCACCTTTGACAGAATGGATCGAGCCGACCTTGATCCGGACCGCAGGCTCCACGCTCGGGTAGGAGAAGATGTTGCCCGGCGTAGCCAGAGCACCGACCGCTCCCAGCTCGTCGTCCCACGCCATAAATTCATCCGCACTTCCCGCTGCGGCGCCCGCCAGCAAAGCGGTGGCAATATCTGTGATCGGCTTCTTCCAACTCTGCCACACCCGGGCGTTCGTAGGCAGTTCTCCGGCCGCAACCTTCAAGCACAAAAGATGAAACCGTCGGAGTGTCGCAGCATCGTGTTCGAGAAGCCGACCCAGCTGGCGGAAGCGGTTGGCCAGCTTCGGATGTCGAACGGACGGGTTGAGCATCGTCGCCAGCCGCAACACGGCGTCGGCGGCCTTCTCGGTTATGGGACGAACATCTCCTGTTCCGGCCGCGTCCCGGACACCGCGCCTGAGATAGCCGATCAGGGTGGCAGGTCGCCCTTCGATGTGGGCAAGCTCATGATCGTAACCCTCCCAATAATGGGCCACGCAATTTGGCGGGTCCGGTCGATTAGTATCGCGATGGATCGCACCGACAGCAGCGAAGATGCCAGTCGCGCGCTCTGCGGGACTGAACCGCGTCGTCAGGAGATGTGCAAACGCCGGTAGCACGGCCGTGGCATGCTGGGTGTCGAAGAGCAGAATTGCAGCGTGTCTGCCCTGTTCGGCTTCAGGATGCTCGCGCAGACCGATGAGGCCGGGAGGGGACAATGCGAGCCCGTCAGCCAGGGTCGCGATCTGGTTGCCGAAACGATGGCTGTTGGCCACCGGGATGGAAATTTCTGCGTTGGGAAATGCATCGCCGTTCGCGCCATCCACATCGGCTGCGGATGCACTCCCGTAAATCGCTTGGTTCATGTCGCCGAAACGCTGACGCACGACCGGTTGATCGTCGTCCATAAACAGACGGTGGAGGATTGAGGACTGGACGTCATCATTGTCCTGAACCTCGTCCAAGAACAGCATCGGGAATCGCCGACGGACCGCTTTTCGCAAGTCGGGATTGCGATCGAGGGCCTGTGCCGCCCAAATCATCATGTCATCGTGGCAGAAATATCCCTCCGTCGTCGTCGCCTGACATGCGGCAACGAGCGCCTGATAGGTCGCAGTGTGCTTGCCAAGCAGCCCGCCACCCCAAGGGATATCGCCAAGATCGTGGTCGGCGTCGATGATGCGAAGGAGATCTTCGCGGCGCTTGGTCTGCAAAACCCGAGAGCGCTGGGGCGGGGTCAGTTTGTGCAATCGCCTGCGGAGGCAAATGTCGTCGTCGATCGCGACCACATCGATCCCCTGCGACCTGAGCCAAGGAAGCGCGATGAACTGATTCACGAACCCGTGAATCGTACCGATGAAGTGCGGGTAAGCAAGAATCGAACGGCCGGCAGGGTCCGCGCCAAGCCTCTTCTCGATCTCCAGCCGGGCGACATTGGTGTGTGAGAGCACGCAAACGCCAGCGGCTGACGGGGTCCAGCGTTTCGCGAGGATCGCGAGCTTCGCGACAAGCAACGTCGTCTTTCCGCTACCGGGGCAAGCTGCGACGTCGATCGATTCGTTTGACCGCAAAACGGCAAGACGCGCATCGTCGCCGTCCGCTCCGTGAAACGCCAAGGGCGGCAAGCCCAGGCTGGCGCACGCAGCGGCAACGTCCTCGTCACTGACGGGCCGCGCCAGAAGTTCCAATACGCCGATCACGCCGGCGCATCGCCGACATTGCCCGTGGCATAGTCGATCGCCGCCCGTATATAGGCTGGCAGGCGCTCGCGAAGTGCGGCCGGAGTGAGACGGCCCTTCTCCGCTGCGCGATCGAGCAACGCCGCCAGATATTGGGCCGCAATCGCCTTGGAAGCGCCGCCTCGATACTTCGCATATACCTGCGTGCTGCGGCTCTCAGGGTCTAGTTCGGGCAGGTTGCGGAAGCTGCGCATCGAGGTACGCAGGACTTGGGCCACCGTCGCTCGACCCGCATGAATACGTTCGTCCGCGATCGCGAGATCCGCGGCAATCCAAACCTCTCGCGCAATGCCGAAATGCGCTAGATCATATTCGAGAGTCCATTCGTCGGCGACAAAAGTACGGACCGATTGGCCGTTGGCGCGGGAAGCAATCGAAGCGCGGTGGTTCTCAAGGCCGTCACCCTCGAAGTCGCCCTTCTTGCGCCACCGCCTGCTACTCTTCGCGGGCTCCGAACCGTCCGGTGCTGTGAGATCAAGTATAGCGACCGCACAATCAGGCATCACATCCATGTCGGTCATGCAGGCCACCGGGACGTCGAGGAGCCCCTGTTCGTTCACCGCGCGGCGCTGAAAAATTCGCCCATATCGGCCCAGGCCCGTACCTCCGACGTTGACGACCGACACGCCGTGGCGCGCCAAATCCCTTCCGATCAGCCGGGCGAGCGTCGGCAGGAGGATGTTCTCGGCATCGCCTTCTACGATGATGACACCCCGAGCGAAGAAGAGGTTCGCCTTCGTGGCATCGAGAAACCGCTCGAGAAACGCATAGTCGTCCGGCGCGAGCAGAGTGTGCTCGGGCCCCATCGGGAACGCTCGCCCGTGACGAACTAGAACGAGGTTTTCCAGTTTCAGCGACGAGGCAAGCGATGGACTGTGGGTCGTCATCAAGACTTGAAGCCCATGTTCGGCACCTCGATCCACGATCGCCTTCTGCTTCAGGAAGTCGATCAGCAGATGCTGGCGCTGAGGATGAAGATGGGCCTCGGGCTCCTCGATCAGCAATGCGGGATAGCCGTCCGTTTCTTGGCTGAGGAGAAGTAGTTCGGATGCCATGAACAACAGATTGTTGGAGCCAAGGCCGCGCCCCGGGGGCGGGTCGGCGACCCCGTCGTCACGCAGATCGAGCTCCAGCTTCTCCAACAGTTGCCGCAGCCGTGCGGATTTGTCGCCGCGAGCACCACTGACCGAGATCGCGCCTCTCAGCGTATCGCCCTCGAACGAAAGCTTGGCGAGATAATCGTCGTTCAAGCGTGCCCGCGCGTTGCCGATCCCGGCCTGACGTTCCAGCAACTCGTTGGCAAAGTCGCCGATGCCGAGTACGCTCAACGTCGCTGGATTTTCGGGGAACGCCGCGGGATTGAAGTCCTCGCCGACGCTCGCGATCTCTTCGGTCTGTTGGAGGATCTGTGCAAGCCTAGAGCCGCGGCCGGCTGAAAGGGCCTGATCGGCGTTGCGGAGTGGCCGCAGATAGGTCGCGCAAAGGAGAGCACGTGCCGAGGCCTCCAACGCAGGCCCACCGCCGGTGGCACCCGAACGGCACTCTACGGTCGTGAAGCGTCGAGTCGGGCCGCGGGAGCCCGCCACCGCTTGCCAGTGCAGAAACAGATGGGCCTTGCCGTCGAGGTGGGTGAGATGCTCCAGAAAGGCGCCGCAATCTTTCGCGCTGAGCGCGTCGAACCGCAGGAGAATGCGAATCTCGTTCCTGGCCACGCCGCCGCCCGGTGGCTGATGGAAATCCGCCTCGCCGACCCGGAAGTAATCCTGGCCTCGTGTACCCAGAACAAGCCGGATGGCATCAACGATGGCGGTTTTGCCGGAATCGTTCTCTCCCACCAGTGCCGCGATGCCGGTCGGCAAGGTCAGTTGAAACGCGGCGTCCCCTTCGCCAAAAGTTCTGAAGTTCTCGATCCGTATTTCGGCTAGCCGCACATGTCCTCCCCGGAAGGCTCGCTAAGATCCATTCCTCCCACGCAACCATAGCGTTCTTGCAGCTACAAAGCACCGATATTGGCGCGGCCAACCCTCATCCATTTTGGCGCAGATCACCGGCACCGCTCACCACCTATTATCCTAGCCGCCGCAATCTGTCTGCTGCATTGGAGGCGTTCATCAGTCTCGCGCATGATCATGTCGGCACTGTTTCTTAGAACCAGCTTACGTCGAAGGGGCCGCCCGTGATTCTTAACATGCCGACCAAATGGCGTTTTGGATCGCCAGGAAAACTGGATCGACCGGCGGTAAATGCTTTCAACTCGCTCATCCACGCTATCGCGGCGCAGGCCGAGTCCAGTTGGGAAATACTCGAACTCTTCAAGGCGAAGTTCAATGGCGGCACCAGTTGGAGCTCCAACGAAAGCTGGGCGATAGGCGATCTTCAGAATGCGATGAATACCTCCGCTGACAATGCGGCGACCTTCATCGCAGCTTTCTGGGACGGCTGCCAACAGGTCCATCGCGAACATCCCACCATCGGCCTGCCTGACGTCGACATCATCAACCAAATATTGTTCGACCACGGCGCCCCCTTTGAGGTGCGGCCGCCCGACCTCTTGCCCCGCAATCCTCAGACTCCGATCCCGGTCCAAACGCCGCAGCGATCGATCGGCGAGCAGGCCGTGGAATTGATCCACGCATCTCTCGATCAAGCCGACCGGCTGCTTCTCGAGCAGCGGCCGCGACCCGCGGTCCAAGAAATCCTCTGGCTGCTGGAGACGGTCGCCACCGCCTTCCAAGGACTGGATACCGGGACTGGCACGATCGAGGGCAAATATTTCAACGAGATCGTCCGAAATCTGCGCAATCATCACCGTGGCGGCGCGCTCGCCGAGGCTCTGGGCTGGATGACCAAGATGCACGGATTTCTCTCATCACCAACGGGCGGGGGTGTGCGTCATGGCACGCAGTTGGCTGCCGACGTGTCTCCGACGCTCAAAGAAGCGCATCTCTACTGCAACCTCACGCGAAGCTACATCAACTACCTGCTCGCCGAAGCAGCGGATGCCACACCAGTTGCGCTCGCGAGAAATCCGCCCTTCGGCACACCGACCCGTCAATGAAGTACGAATGTGCGCCGCTTGGGTTCTTGACAATGGCTCGATTGCAATTCCAATCGAGGTTTGCGCGCTGGCCGTCCTGCAATATGCTTGGGCCCGCACCATCAAAGGATCGATCTGTCCGCCTTTGCCCTCTCCGATGACTCCCTTATGTCCGCTTTGGGGGCTGAAGCTGCCATTTTCGTGAATACCCGGAACGGCGTGACTTGGTCGGTCCCTTCAATTCCAACTATTCCAGCGGCGTGGCCGGTAGCGTCAGTGGACGCGCTTGACAGCGAGCACTATCCTAAGCCGCCATGTTTCACCTCCACTGCACCAAGAAGCTGCTTGATCGGATCAAACCCGAGATCGCTGAGCCCGGACAAAGCGACACCGCCCTGGGCAACTGGTATGCCACAGTGCTGTTCTGGAAGCCGCAAGTCGCTTTGCTGGTTTCTGAGCGCACGCTGCTTCCCGTGCTTATGCCCCTGGCCCCAGCGGCTACGCTTGCTCTAAGATTCCCGGCACAATTGGCGCTGATTCTGAAGGAGCACGGCGTCTCATCTGAATTCATTGCCCAGGAAATCTGGCGGATGAACCAGGTCCGGTACGCAAAGACTGCGAACCGGAGCGTCGTCGGCATCCTCAATGAGTTCGTTAAGCAGGCCGAATTCAGGCTGGCCGCCTATGCCTATGAAAAGGGTGATGATGACGACCTCCTGGCGATTTCGGCCAAGCTAGCGGAGACGCCATGTAGCCCGCTGTACAAGGGCCCGGTTTCGCCGGACAAAGCCCTTCATGAACTCGTGAAGGCTGGTACGCAGACTTGAGTCTGCTGGCCGGACACTATGCTCCCAGATCCTACAGCACTCGGCCGGAAGGCCAACTCATGCGGTCAGACAGGATCGGGCGGCAAATCGACGATACGGAAAACAGCTCCCGAACCGGCATCGCGGACAAGGTCAACGCGCTGGCCATCCCAGTGATAATCGAAGTGGCGCCCCTGCAAAGGATTTGACGCGCAGTCCGGATAGAAGAGCGCGACGCATTCCCCGCCTGGATTTCGAATGCTCGGATAGACAAGGCCGTCCGATCCCGCGCCCCTGAGATTCGCAGCAAGAGCTTGAGATGCCGCGTAGCTGTCAGGGTCCAGCATCGGGGTCGGTTCTGCATCTGCAGCTCTAAGATCATGGAGGTCAGCATCGACTGACATGACGATCTCCCGGAATTGCGAGGTCCATCCAGGCGCTTCCCCGGTTCGCGCCATGAAGCGGGCATGGTGGTGAATTGTCTCGAACAGCGCGGTTTCAAACCGGTCGCCGACATAGAGCACACCATAGCTGCCATCGGTAAAGCGACTTGGCCTGTCGGTGCTGACATGGGTGAACGGTGCCATGAGGTAGGAAGCGCCATTGCCGCCAACGCGGCGATCGATCGGCACCAGCTCGAGATTGCCAATCGTCGCCATGATGCGCGGATTGGTCTTCTGCTCTGCCGAGATCAGCAGCGGCCAGTCGGCTGGATCAGCGATGTCTTCGAAAAGGTCGATCGGCGGAAATGCACTCCGGATGATCCTGACAGCGCCCTTCCACTCAACTCGAGAAACGGGGATGGCCGCCGTTCCGCTCACCAGCCACCACGCTCGGCGTCGAGGTAGCGACGCACCCGCATGATGTCGGTGAGTTCGCCTCCGAGCATCACTTCGAGCGCACTGGCTCCACCGAACGCGTTATTGGCTGCCCTGATCCAGGCATATCCCCGCGTCGCCTCCGAGAAGATGATGCGGAGCGCCTTGTGGATACCCATGAGGTTGGAGAGACGCGCACGCCCATCACGCGAAACGCGCCCAGGGCCTTCGGCCTTCCAGCGGCGATAGGAGCGCACCGGCATGTCGAGCAGGGTTGCAGCCTGGTCGTCTGTCAGCTCCCATTTGACGAACAGATTGAGGACTGCCCGGAACATGGCAGCTGCCTCGTCCTGGCTAATCGGATCGGGACGGAAAGCGGTAACGGCAGTATCAACGGGTTGCAGAGCCAGCATGGCATTTCTCCATATGGCAGCATATACGCTCAATAATGCCATTTGGCAACGGTCTATGCGGATGATGCCAATCTGGCAATCACGCTCGCCGCGCCCTCGATCGGCACGAACAGCCGGGTCTGGTAGCGGATGATTTCCGTGAAGCAGCCTTGGGCCTTGTACCAGTCGAGCCGCGGAGCGCCCCACCCGGTAAGCTCAATTCGCTGTGAGCCATTGACCAGACTGCGCTTGACCATGATCTGCTCACGGCCGGCAAATTCCATGGCTCGGCCGGTCGCCAGGACGGTCTGGACGATGTCATCGGCGGAGAGCGTCTGCTCGCGTTCCAGACCCAGCGCCTGGCACAGTTCCGGAACACAATGGAGAGGAACCTCCCGGCCAAGGAGCGACCGGCCGTCCGCCGCCGAGATGCGGCTCACCCTCACGAAATCCGAAGGGAGCTTATCCCAGACCGGCAGCAGGAGGCCCGTCGCAAGATAGAGGCGCTCGCGCTTGAGGCTGGACCGCGCTTCTTCAACCTCGGCCGCCCAGGCTTCGCGGAAAGCGTCAACGGAGATACCCTCCCAACTGCTTTCAGCCAGCTGATCATCAGTGATGTGACTGCGCTTCAGCGGGCGCAGCAGCTCGAAGCGGGACACGCGCGTGCCGTCATCGGCAAGAATGCTGCGGGCGGGCACAAGCAAGGCAACTCGTCCTGATCGGGCGTTCCGAACGTGCCGCTGGCTTTGCCCAGTGAGGCCATAAAGCTCCTCAAGGCGCTTCAACGTGATCGGCTTCACGGCCCGGGCGATTTCCAGTTCCAACAGATGGGTGGTAGCGCCCGAGGCCGGATCGGTTCGCAGCAATGTGTCCGAGATGACCGTGAAGTCCTCGACTGCGATGGTCTCAAGGCCCAGATCGAGTGTGCCGGCCTGACGGGCGGCATCGATACGCGCCTCGACGAGCCCCATGAACTCGTCAAAGATCGCGTTCTGCAAAGCGATGGGAAGTGCGAGGATGCGGTTGAGCCAGCGCTGGATCGACGGCAGGTCATCGACCATAGACCCGTCAGGAGCTTCGATTCTGAGGCCCGTCAGCTTCTGGAAGCGCCCGAGGCTGACTGCTTCGAGCTTGCCGGTGAACAAGAGGCCGAACCAGCGGTGGAGCGCTTCCTTGGCGTAGATGCTTTCGAGGTTATCAGACGGATCGAACAGGTTCTGTCCGCCGGTCTGGCGCTGCCCGCGTGTCAGAGCTCCGAGGCTGTCGAGCCGCCGAGCAATCGTCGAGATGAACCGGCGCTCACCGCGCACATCGGTCGTCACTGGCATGAACAGCGGGGCTGATGCCTGATTGGTACGATTGGTCCGCCCTAACCCCTGGATGGCGGCGTCAGCCCGCCAACCCGGTTCGAGCAGGAAGTGAACGCGGCGAGCCTGGTTCTTCGCAGCTAGATCTGCATGGTAGCTGCGTCCGGTCCCTCCGGCGTCGGAGAAGACCAGGATGTGTTTGGTCCCGTCCATGAAGGCCTCGGTTTCAGCGACGTTGGCGCGCGGCGACCGGGATTGCAGCTTCTGACGACCATCACGGCCGACGATGAGCCGTCGCGTGCGACCAGTGACTTCCGCCACTTGGTCGACCTCGAAGCGTTCGATAATGGCATCAAGTGGAGTGGCGATTGGGGGCAAGGCGCAGAGCTGTTCGATCATCCGGTCGCGCGCGGCGAGTGCCGATCGGCACAATATCGGCGCGCCGTGCTCGTCGCTCATCGGCTCGGAGCGAGGATTGCCATTTTCATCGGTGAAGACGGCCATCAGCCGGACAGGAAAGCTCTTGGCGAGATAGTCGATCACATATTCCCGCGGGGACAGATCGATCTCCAGAGCTTCGCGTTCCTCGTCCGACAGGTCGGCAAGCCGACGATTGAGCATGGCTTCTGCGGTCGAGACGAGCTGGACGACAACGGCGTTCCCCTCGGCAATCGCGGCGTCGATGGCTGGCAACAGGCTGGGCAGCTTCAACGAAAGAAGCAGCTGCGCGAAGAAGCGCTGTTTGGTTCCTTCGAAGATCGACATTGCTGCGGACTTGGCCCCCGAGTTTAGCGTCCCCCCGGTTTCGCTATCGACGATCCGCGTGGCCTCCAGCGCTTCGCGCAGGTTGGCGTGAATGATCGCCCAGGCCTCAGCGTAGGCATCATAGACCGCGATCTGATCCTCGCTAAGGCGGTGCTCGAGGATCTCGTATTCGACGCCGGCGAAGGACAATGCGCGCGCGGTGTAGAGGCCGAGCGACTTGAGGTCCCGGGCGACCAGCTCCATCGCTGCGATTCCACCGTCACGAATGTCGGCGACGAAGGCCTCGCGATTGGCGAAGGCGGTCTCCGGCCCCCACAGCCCAAGGCGGATCGCATAGGCCAAATTGTTGACGTCGGACGCGCCGGTTGCCGAAGCGTAAAGCACCCGCGCGCGGGGCAGGAGGTTCTGGAGGCGAACGCCAGCGATACCCTGCTCCGAGCCCTTGACCTTGCCCCGCGAGCCTTCTCCGCCAGCAGCATTGGCCATGGCGTGCGCCTCATCGAACACGATCACGCCGTCGAAGTTGTCTCCCGCCCAGGCGAGGATCTGGTCGAGGCGGGTTGCATCGTTTCGGCCCGACCGCAGGGTCGGGTAGGTCACGAAGAGAATGCCCTCGCGCATGGCGATAGGGGTGCCGAGCTTCCAGGATGCAAGCGGCTGGATGTCGATCGGGAGACCGCCAAGGGCAGCCCAGTCGCGGCGCGCGTCTTCGAGCAGCGCCTCGTTCTTCGAAATCCAGATATGGCGGCGTTCCCCGCGCACCCAGCGATCAAGAATGACGCTCGCAACCTGACGCCCCTTCCCGGCGCCAGTTCCATCCCCGAGGAAGTAACCCTGCCGGTAGGTTTGGCCTTCCGCAGATGCCTTGAGCGAACAGCCCTTGTCCTCTGGCTCGAACCGACCGGGAAGATCGCGCGCATGGGCGCTTGCCGCGTAGATCAGAGTCTCTGCCTGGGCAGCAGACAGCAGCCCCTTGGCAACCAGCCCTTCGGGAAGCTGCGGCACCGCTTCGGGCATCGGTGCGGCAATCGACCCCATGGCGACGGACTCAACGAGCGGCGTTGGATGCTCGACCGCCCCATCGATCACGATCCTGCTGGGGCGATAGGGCAGATAGTGGCCGACCTGAGGGGCAAGCGGCGCAGGGGTTTCGAGCGACTGGTAGGTGAGCGATCCGATAGCGGTGGCTGCAGGAGTGAGCCTGGCTGATGTCGGCAGCGGCCTGCGCGGCGCGGCCACCAGGCGAAACGGCGCACGAACCGGAAGGCTCGATTGCTCGGTAACAGCCTCCAAGCTGGCTCGAGCCGGCAGAGCATCGACAAGCTCGACCAATTCGCGAAAGCTGCTTGTGCGGATAGTGGCAGGCTCATTGGATCCTTCCACCTTATCGAAGACCAGCAGCCGCGTGGTGATACCGGTGCCATGCTTGACGAACGCACGTTCAACGGCGGCATTGAGCCGCAGCGAGATCGGTCCCTTTAGATCCACCAGGAACTTCGCGCAGTCGAACCATTCGGGCATGATTGCGACCAGCCGGCCTCCCCGCGCCAGACGGTTCCAAGCCGACCGCAAGTGGCGCGAGCCGGTGCGACTATCGTGCCCACGCTCGAAGCCGTGCGAATAGGGAGGGTTCATCAACACGACGCTTGGGGTGATGGCGGGATCAAGCAGTTCGTCGATCAGCTCAGCGTCATGACCGGCCACTCGGGCAGCCGGGAACAGGGCATTCAGGCAGTCGCGGCGGAGCGGCGAGATTTCGTTGAGGGCAAGGCGCGAGCCGGCCTTGGCGGCCCAGACCGCGAGCATGCCCGTTCCGGCCGAGGGTTCCAGCACAAGCTCGCCAGTGGCCAGCGCGCAAGCCCGGGCAGCAAGCCAGGCAAGGCGCGGCGGCGTCGCAAACTGCTGCCATTCGATCTGCTCGTCGCTGCGATTGGTCTGGGTCGGCAGTCGGGCATCGAGGGAGCAGAAGAACTGTTCCGCCTCGTCGATCGGGGTCGAGAGCAGGATTTGATCCGATGATTGCAGGTACTGAACCTGCGCCAGCTCAGTAGCTGCGTGAGCGTCACGAACTGACCAACGCCCGAGAGCATCGCTCCCCCCGAAGTGCTCCGTCATGATGCGCGTGACGTCGCTGCGTGAGAGCGCGCGGCCTGCCGCCAGCTCAGAAGTCATGATCTGAGCTGCCATCACAACGACGGGCGGAGATGGTTCATCGAATGCAAAGGCGAGGGAAGAATTGGACATGGGAACCTCCTGATGAGGTCCTGCGGCGGGCAGGCCTCAATCAGCCAAAGGCCCCCTCCCCTCTGCCCGATAGATCAGGTTTTTGGGCAAGCCGCGACTGCAGCTCATCGTTCCAGTCAAAACCAGGCGAGGCCGGTGCTCGCGAGTGGATGACACGATTAGGCGCAGCATAGGCCTTCAGCGCTCGCTCCTCGGCGAGAGCGCCTCCGGCATCATTGTCGATGAACAGGTAGAGCTCGCGCACGCTCTCCGGGATCGAAACCAGACCGAACCGCTCGTTTCCAAGCGTCGCCCAGCACGGGATCCCGAAGAGCTGCATTGCTGACAGGGCGCTCTCGATACCTTCGGCAAGACCCAGACGCCCCTGCACTGCCGGCGCAAGTCTGACGGCACCACAGCCAAGGGTGCCAAGCGCACGCTTGGGCCGCTCGAAACCGGCCAGCTTGCCTCTCGCCACGTCGAGAAATGTCCTGTGTACTGCGATAATGCCCATGTCAGTCGTGACTGCCGCCAACATCGCAGGGATAAATTGAACTGCCCCGCGTGGTCCGAGCGGCGTACGTTCCAGGTAACGGAACTGGTCAGATGCGCGCTGGAGACCGCGCTGTGAGAGATATCGTTCGACGGGACTGTCGGAGATCGCCGAAGCCGATTGCCACAAGCGTCGCGCATTGGGGCTGAAGTCACCATGATTGTGCCGATCGGCGGTAAAGGCGCCAGAACCGTCAAAGAGCTCGCGGCTGCGAACGCCCTGGCGATCCAATGCTGCAATGACGTCCTCATTCGAACATCCGGCGAAGCAATGGAACAGGATGGCCTTTCGCCCCAAGGTCACGCTGAGCGACGGTGTGCGGTCGTCGTGGGCGGGACAGCAGCACATGCCCTTGCCCTGGCGCCATGTTCCGTTGAGGCGTTCGACAATCGTGCGGGCGCGGCGTTCGAGTTGATGACTGTTCTTTAGCTGGGGCATCGACCTTCTCCGGTTGAGGTGCCCTCCCCGTGCAGCCTCCGCTCTGCACCAGCGCCAAAACATTTTCCTACGCCCTATGTTCTTTATATGTTCTCTCTCGATTCGGCTATAGAAGGATCGAGAAATGCCACTGAAAACCCTGATGATCGGCAGCATTGGCATCGCCATCGCGTTTGCCACTCCTGCCAGCGCGCAAGACCTGCCGGCTCCCCACATGCCCGAAGAAAGTGACAGCCGCTCCGATGGCATCCGGATTGCAGAGGCATCGAACGGGTTCCAGTTGGTCGAGCATGGGCTCTGGCAATCGGCGCAAGCCGCCCCAGCACCAAGTTCGAGCGTTGCAGAACATGGACGGGTCAACCTGCCGTACAGATACGAGCCCAAGGCCAAAACTGCCCCATCCGGGTTTCGGCGGGCGAGCTACCTGCCCCACGTCTATGCGGCGGAAGCGAAGTATTCATTGCCTACCGGCCTGCTCGACGCGCTCGTCTGGACGGAATCCCGCTATAACCCCCTTGCTGTCAGCCCGGCAGGAGCTGCGGGCCTTGGCCAGCTGATGCCAGCAACGGCAAAGGAACTCGGCGTCTTCAATCGCTTTGACCCCATGGCCAATATCTTCGGCGCGGCGCGGTATCTGAGGCAGATGCTCGACAGGTTCGGCGTGGTTCACCTCGCTGTCGCGGCCTACAATGCCGGTCCAGGTGCAGTCGAACGCGCGGGCGGTATACCGCGGAATGGCGAGACGCCCGGATATGTCCGCGACGTCCTTCGCCATTGGCGCTTTTAGCGGTCTATCCGCAAGTTAGCCGAAACAGAGGCAATCGACGGATTGTTGCCGGGCTGGACCATTTTGCAAGCAAGCGACTGCACGGGAGTTTAGCCGCTTTTGGCCTCGGCTGGGTACTTGGCTACAATCTGCATTACCTCCTTACCCCACAACGCCAACGCCTCGCGCTTCTCGTTGGTATACTGGTGTCGGTGATAGACCCCCGCCACACCGGCCATAGCTGATCCTGACTGGTGATTGAGGACCGCTTCAGAAACCACCAGAGGTATGCCGAGACGCTGGAGGCCAGTTGCCACCGTCCGCCGAATGTCATGCATTGTGAAGTGACCGGCTTCGTAGCCGAGCTTCTCGTCCACGCTTGCTCTGATCCGCTTCCATGCTTTCGAGAGGCCGCTAACGCTGTTCGTGCTGGTGACCTTCGATGCCAACAGAATCTGGGATTGCTTGTGAGCGTCGTCAGGGTCGATCCCTGCGGCCATGAATACCTCTGTGACGACTGCAAGAGCCTGCGCGGACAGCGGCACCACATTCGCTTTGCCATTTTTCGCTCGGTCGCCTGGGACGGTCCAGACCTTCGCCTTGAAATCGAACTCGTCACAAGCTGCATCGAGCACTTCTCCCCGGCGTTGAGCCGTAAGGACAAGCATCTGCACAAGGTGACCGAACGGATAGCCATCCTCGACCGCAGATTGCCATAGCGCCGCGAGTTCTCGGTCGCTGAGTACGCGATCACGAGGTTCATTCCGCTTCGGACGCCACGCGTCCCGGCAGGGATTAGCAGGCATATGCTCGAGTCTGGTGAGTGCCCACGTGTAGAAGGTCGAAAGATGGCGATAGACGATCCGCGCCATCGTCAGGGTTTCCTTGCCCCGCTCGAATGCGATCTTCTCAACAAAGCGGCTCACGTCACCTCGGGTAATGGAGTCCGCGAGGCGGTCTCCCAGCTCGGGCTCAATGTACTTTCGGAAGACCCGATCGAACTCCCTCGCGCTGCGCTTTTTGCCCTCGATCTGCTGGGACAGATACGTCTCGTAGAGCTCGGCGACCGTACCGACGCCCTTTGACCCCTTCCTCTTAGCACCCGGCTTCCTGGCAATGCTCTTGCCCTGCTCGACATCGACAAGCAGATCGCGCGCCTTCTTACGCGCATGGGCGAGGGTAAAACTCGGACCATGGCGTCCGATGGTCACATTCAACCACTTGCCCTGAACCCGCTTGCGCAGAATGTATGTCTTGATACCACTGGCACCCATGCGGAGCCTCAGGCCGGGGACGATACCATCGGCCAGCTCAATCTGACCAGCCGCCGGCGCCTTGAGCCCTGCGATCTTGGCGTCCGTCAAACCTACTTTGTTCGCCATATGTACCTGCTACCTTAGGTAGCTTTTTGTAGTGGATACTGGCGAACATTTCAAGAACAATGCGGACTATAAATCGCAGATTTCCGACATTCTTGGACACATGCGGACGCGCTAGGACCCTCTGATCATGGCTCTTAATCAGCGGGTCCTAGGTTCGAGCCCTAGTGCGTCCACCAAACCTTCCCAAGCTTCAGAAGCAGATTCCCCCGGCTACGGGCTCGTGAGCCGCGCTGCTATCCTATCGCTCCACAATTAGCGGGTCCCCGCCTTCCCGGTCGTGCGCCTTTGGTGGCATGGCGCGCCGCGATGCTGGTCTCCGCAAGGCCCAGCCCGATCTTCTGAACTTTCTGCACCGGACCGGACAGCGTCACCGTCAGGACGAACAGGAATTCAATGCCTGGCGGCTGATGTGACCTGACCAATTCTGAAGCCAACAGGGGCTCACCACTGGCAGCAATATCGCCGGCTTGCTGCACGCAACGACCATGAGCACATCTCGCACAATCGGCTAATTCAGCGCCTGGCTTCGATAATCCTGTGGATCGAACGGGTTCGCGGCTGCCAGCATGATCGCATGGCTGCGATCGCCTGCGCATCCGCTTTTCAGGTTGACACCCTCGTAGCGATCGTATTTGGTCTAACCAATAATCAGGGAGTGGTGCTATGACTAGGGAACACCGCATGGGGCCGTGCGCGATGCATCGCTTGGCTGGCGCAGCACTGGGTGTGGCGGCAATGTGCATGTCCGCCCCTTCTCTCGCACAAGGCTCAGCCCCTACTGGCGCCATGCCCCATCCTGTTCGCGCGGCTGCGAGTACCGCCCGATCGGTGACGCCGCTCAGTGATGGCTGGCGCTTCCTGTTCGGCGAGGCACCAGATGGCGTGACCGGCGCAGACTTCGATGACCGCGAGTGGCAGCCCGTGCGCCTTCCGCACAGCTGGAACCGCATGGGCAATTACACTGCCCAGCGCGCCGAGGACACGGACGTGTGTCAAGGGACGGGCTGGTATCGGCTAAGGCTCGACAAGCCTGTGCCTGCCAAAGGCAAGCGCGCGATCCTGCAGTTTGACGGCGTCGGGGCGATCGCGGATCTCTGGGTCAATGGCCAGCATGTCGGCCAGCACAAGGGCGCGTTCTCGCGCTTCCGGTTCGATATCACGGATTTCCTCAAGCCGGGCCAGTCGAGCATCATCGTCGTGCGTGCGGACAACAGCAAGCCCGAGCCAGGCAGCAGCACCGAGCATGTCATCCCGCTGGGCGGCGACTTCTTCATCCATGGCGGGCTGTACCGCGGCGTGTCGCTGATCGAGACCGATGCCGCTTCGATCGACCTGATGGATCATGGCGGACCCGGCATCTATGTCTCGACGCCCTCGGTCACTGCCGAACGAGCCGAAGTTTCCGTGCTGACCCGACTGCGCAATTCCGGGGCCAAGCCGCGCAAGCTCGCCGTGGTCGCGCATATCGCCGATGCCGATGGCCGGACTGTCGCCAACGCGACCGTGCCCGCCCGGCAGCTTGGCGCAGGCGAGACGCACGAATTGACCACGTCGCTCGTCCTCACCAATCCAAGGCTGTGGCAGGGCCGCGCCGACCCCTATCTCTATTCGGTCACGGTCGAGCTTCGCGAGGGTGCCCGCGTGATCGACAGCGTCACCGAACCGCTTGGTGTGCGCAGCTTCGCCTGGGATGCCGACAAGGGCTTCATCCTCAACGACAAGCCGATGCGGCTGCGCGGCGCTTCGCGGCATCAGGACTGGCAAGGCAAAGGCTGGGCACTGAGCCCGGAGGATCATGCCACCGACATGGCGATCATGGCCGAAATGGGCGTCAACACCGTGCGCCACGCGCATTACCAGCACGCCCAGGAATGGAGCGACCTTGCCGATCAGAGCGGTATGGTGGTGAAGGCCGAACTGCCTTTCGTCCACCAGTCTGCCTTCGACGAATCGCTGCCCGCCCCCGAGCTCGTCGCCAATGCGCGCGCGCAGCTCACCGAGCTGATCCGGCAGAATTACAACCATCCCTCGATCATGCTGTGGTCGGTGGGCAACGAGATCGATATCGGCGCGGCGATCATGGCACTGATGAAGGGCGGCAAGGGTGCGCCCGCCAAGTCGCGCGACATGCTGGTCGAACTGAATGCACTGGCGAAGCGCGAAGATCCGAGCCGCCCGACGCTCTATGCCGATTGCTGCGAGGGCATACCATCGCCCCTGTCGCGTCCGGGCGCGCAGGTGCTGAACGACGTCACCGATGTGGTCGGGCTCAACCGCTATTTCGGTTGGTATTACGGCCAGCCGCAGGATCTGTCGCGCGCGCTCGACGCCTTGCACGCGCGCTATCCGGGCCGGGCGATGACCGTCACCGAATCTGGCGCAGGCGGGGCCTTCACCCAGCATACCGACAATCCATTGGGCGGACCGGTCAACGCCAATGGCCGTCCGCATCCGGAGGAATTCCAGGCCTGGGTGCACGAGGAGAACTGGAAGGCCCTGCAAAAGGCCCCGTTCCTCTCGGCAAGCTGGATCTGGAACATGTTCGACTTCGCCTCGACCGCGCGGGAGGAAGGCGAGGCCTATGACCTCAACGACAAGGGCCTGGTCAGCCATGACCGCAAGACGCGCAAGGACGCCTTCTACTTCTACAAGGCGCAATGGTCCGACGAGCCGGTGCTGTATCTGACCGGCAGGCGTTACATCGACCGCGCCTATCCGGTGGTCGATGTGCGCGCCTATAGCAACGCGCCGCGCGCCAGCCTGACGGTGAACGGCCAGGCCATCGGCACGGTGGACTGCCCCGATCGCATCTGCGTCTGGCCCGGCGTGCGGTTGCGCGCAGGGAATAATCAGGTCGCCGCCTCGGCCGAGCGCGACGGCAAGGTGCTGACCGACAGCGTCAGCTGGACCGCGCCCGATGGCACGAAGGGACTGCATGTGCGTGCCGGGCATCTCACCGGCCTGACGACGTCGGCTGGGCTCCGCTTCGGGTCGGACAATTTCTTCACCGGCGGCCAGGCATCCGAATTGCGCATGGCAGGCCGCACCAGGGTCGCACCCAGCAACGTCACCGGGACCGGCGACCCCGAGCTTTACGCCTCCTATCGCCAGGGCGCGTTCAGTTACGACCTGCCACTGCCCGACGGCCGCTGGACGGTGACCTTGCACATGTTCGAACCCGAAGCCGATACCGCCAAGGCGGCTGCGCGCAGCATCACCGTGCTCGCCAATGGCAAGCCCGTGCTGACCGGCTTCAACCCTGCCAAGGCTGCTGGCGGATCGCTCAAGGCGGTAACGCGCAGCTTCGACCTGGCATCGCGCGGCGGGCTGAAGCTCGATTTCAACGGTGGCGACAGCGGTGCGGTGGTCTCGGCCATCTCGGTAATCCCGGCGCGCTGAGAGGCAGTTTCTACTCCCCTTGGCCGGGCCATGCGCCCGGTCCCTTTTTCCGTGAAGGCAGACCGATGAACGCAATTCGGACCGGGCGCTTGCGCTGGTGGATCATCGGTCTGGTGACCCTGGGGACGATCCTGAACTATCTCGCGCGCTCGACACTCTCGGTCGCCGCCCCCACGCTGAAGACCGAATTCGCGATGACGACCGAGCAATATAGCTGGGTCGTGCTCGCGTTTCAGGCGAGCTATACGGTGATGCAGACCGTCGCAGGCACGGTGCTCGATGCGCTGGGCACGCGGCTCGGCTTCTTCCTGTTCGCGATCGGCTGGGCACTTTCGAACATGGCGCACGCCTTTGCCACCGGATGGGCCAGCCTGGCCTTTTTCCGCACATTGCTTGGCGCGACTGAGGCGGCGGCGATCCCAGCCGGGGCCAAGACCGTCGCGACCTGGTTCCCGCCGCGCGAACGCTCGCTCGCCACCAGCCTGTTCCAGATGGGCACCAGCGTGGGCAACATGATCGCGCCGCCTTTGGTCGCCTTCTGCATTCTCGCCTGGAACTGGGAGGCGGCGTTCGTCGTCACCGGGGTGCTCAGCCTGGTCTGGGCAGGGCTGTGGTGGTTCGGCTATCGCGATCCAGCCGAGCATCCCCGGCTCTCGCAACGGGAGCGCGACCTGATCGAGGCGGGGCGCGCCGAGGATGTCGCCGCCAAGCCGGCGACCAAGCGCGACGTGCTGCGCAGCCGTTCGTTCTGGGCGATCGCGACACCGCGTTTCCTGTCCGAACCGGCGTGGCAGACGTTCAATTTTTTCATCCCGCTCTATCTGGTCTCGGCGTGGAATCTCGATCTCAAGGCGATCGCGCTCTGGGCCTGGCTGCCCTTTCTCGCGGCCGATTTCGGCAGTCTGGCCGCAGGGGTGCTGCCCGGCTGGCTGATGAAACGCGGGACGGGGCTGATCGCCAGCCGCAAGATCACGATGACGATCGGCGCGCTGTGCATGGCCGGCCCGGCCTGCATCGGGCTTGCGACCTCGCCCGGCATGGCCATTGCGCTGTTCTGCATCGGCGGCTTTGCGCACCAGATGCTCAATGGCGCGCTGATCACCTTGTGCGCCGATGTGTTCGACAAGAAGACCGTCGGCACCGCGAGCGGCATGGCGGGGACATCGGCCTGGATCGGCGGCATGCTGTTCACGCTGCTGATCGGGCAGAGCGCGGACACGTTCGGCTATGATCCGCTGTTCGCCGCGCTCGCCGGGCTCGATCTGGTCGCGGCCGTGGTGCTGTGGACGCTGCTGAAGGACTCCGGTCAGAAAGTGCCTTCAGCAGCGTGAGTAGCAGCGCTCACCAGTTCCACATCGTCCCGTCCTCGAGCCGCGCAACGGGCAGATAGGCGGGCTTGTAGGGATATTTCGCCGCCAGCGCCTCATCGATGTCGACGCCATGGCCAGGCGTCTCGCCGCAATACATCAATCCCGCCTCGAACCGGTAATCGTGCGGGAAGACGGCGTCAGTGGCTTCGGTGTGCCGCATGTATTCCTGGATGCCGAAATTGGGCACCCAGCTGTCGAAATGCAGTGCGCAGCCCATGGTGACCGGCGACAGGTCGGTCGCCCCGTGGCAGCCGGTGCGCACCTGATAGAGGCTGGCGAGATCGGCAATCCGGCGCAGATGCGTGAGCCCCCCTGCCCCCACGACGGTGGCGCGGATATAGTCGATCAACTGGTTCTGGATCAGGTCCTTGCAATCCCAGATGGTGTTGAAGATCTCGCCCACCGCCAGCGGGGTGACCGTGTGCTGGCGCACCAGCCGGAACGCCTCTTGGTTCTCCGCGGGAGTGCAATCCTCGAGCCAGAACAGCTGATAGGGCTCGAGCATCTTACCGAGATTCGCCGCTTCCTGCGGGGTGTAACGATGATGCCCATCGTGCAGCAGATGTTGGTCGAAACCATAGGTCTTGCGCAGCTCCTCGAACAGCTTCGGCACATAGTTCAGCGCCTTGCGCGTGTCCCAGCCGGTGACAGAGGGCAGGCTGGCATCCGCCGGCTCGTAATAGAGCTTGCCGCGGCCTACCCCATAGGCGTCCTTGATACCGGGAACGCCGGTCTGCGCGCGGATCGCCTTGTAGCCCATGTCGATATAATGGCCGACCGCCTCGACCGTCTCGGCAATGTCGCTGCCATTGGCATGGCCATAGACCAGCACGCCGTCGCGGCTGCGTCCGCCGAGCAGCTGGTAAAGCGGCATGCCCGCCATCTTCGCCTTGATGTCCCACAGCGCCATGTCGACCGCCGCGATCGCGCGCATCGTCACCGGGCCGCGCCGCCAATAGGCACCGCGATAGAGATACTGCCAGATATCCTCGATCCGCTGCGGGTCCATGCCGATCAGGCAGGGGATGACATGATCCTCGAGATAGGAGACGACGGACAGCTCTCGCCCGTTCAGCGTCGCATCGCCAATGCCGTACACGCCCTGATCGGTCTCGATCTTGAGCGTCACGAAATTGCGTCCGGGACACGTCACGATCACTTTGGCCGATTGTATCTTCATGAGATACGCCTCTCCCCTGCTGAAACTCGTCTGCCGCCATTGGTAACGCCCGACGCATCAAATGCAACAAAATTGGTAATACCTATTTTCCAGAATGTGTCTGAAACCGGCCCGACCCCGGCGCATATCGCGCCGAAACGCTGCCTATCGGGGGAGATGATGCGAGCGCCGGACCATGCTTTAGGCCTTGTCGTGGGCTTGGCGGCTGTGGCATGGGAATTCCGTGGCCGATTGCATCCAATTGGTCAGGCCTTTCATCAGGAGCTGCTACACATGGCGCGACCCAGGAAGAACGCCCCCGCGATCGAGGCGGTGCCGCCGCCCGAGCGGCTCTACCAGAAGCTGGCCAAGGATCTCTTTTCCGATCTGGTCGCGGGCCGCTATGCCGTGGGTGACCGACTGCCCGCCGAGCGCGAGCTTTCGGTCCAGTACAATGTCTCGCGTCCCGCTGTTCGGGAAGCAATGATCGCGCTCGAAGTCCAGGGGCTGATCGAAGTGCGCATCGGTTCGGGCGCCTATGTGCGCAAGCTGCCGGGCGAAACCGACGCACCGGGCTTTACCGTGACCGCATTCGAGCTGATGGAGGCGCGGCTGCTGATCGAGGGCGAAGCGGCGGCGCTTGCCGCGGTGCACATTCGCGAAGACGAACTGGACGAGCTCGAACGCCTGGTCGCCGAGATCGAGCGCGAGAACCTTATGCCCGGCGGCAGCACGTATGCCGACCAGGCCTTTCACATGCTGATCGCCACCGCGACGCGCAATGCGGTGATCCGCAACCAGATCGAGGAAATGTGGCGGTTGCGTTC
>FWWL01004760.1_pt1 | contig 22304 bp, 22 predicted proteins | sample 2228331 | NCBI WGS metagenome assembly FWWL01 (sample SAMEA103939775, study PRJEB20133) | metagenome | reverse complement strand
TTGGTGGCTACAAGTATATATTAAAATAAAGTGATAAGTTAACAATATTAACTGGTTAGAGCAGAGAGAGGGTGGAACATCGGGTTCAGATGCAGGTTCACATACTTAGCCCATCTCCTTGCCTCGGGCACCAATTCGGGAAGGAGCGCTTCCCGGCGATAGGATTTGGTAGGGAAGGTGTCCTCACCCCTCCGGTCTATCAGTCACAAAGAACCATACCCCTCCCCTTTGGCCGGGCCATTCAGTATGGAGGCTGTTCATCTCCCCTTAAACGGCACCTCAAGATGCCCCGGCACCTTGCAGGATTTTCCCCCTGCTCTATCCCTGTAACCACAAAGCGTACTGGCAGCAATGGAGCAAGGTATAATCCCAGTACAGGTCTGGGCATTGTGAGCCTGCTCATTTCTTGATTGCGCGTATCTTAGCCGCACGCTGCTCTAATGGCTCAGCCTCATTGTCCCTGTTCATAGCTCCATACAAACGGGCAAGATTCTCAAGGACCCTGGCCAGAGGGGGATGCTCGGAGCCAACATTCTGTCCAGCAAAGGGAATGGCCAGAAGGACCAAAGGGCAGGCAAGTTATTATAATTACAGGAGGAAATGTTCCTTATACCTTATATGATCAATGGAGCCCTGGCCTATACCGGGAGTCTTTTGAAGGATATAGTGACAAAACTCTAAAATGTATTTTGATCCCAACAAAGCAGGATTAAAACTTGCAAAGGCAGAGGGGGGTGTGGTAGTCAAAAACCCATACCAAATATAAGATCTCTGCCCAAAGCTCAGGCCTTGTGCAGCTTTCAGCTTTTGGAACCAATAAAAAAGAATATGCCAGGGCTAAGAATAAGGTGTGGAGAGCTTAAAACAGTAAACATTGAAGGGAGGACAAGATGGGTAAGAAGCACTGCGTTTTGCTGATTGTAGTTACACTACTTCTTTTTTCAGTAACTGTATTTGCTGGTGAGCCAGACATGAAAGAAGGCCTCTGGGAGATAACATTGAAAATGGAAGTGCCCGGTATGCCCATGCAGATGCCGCCACAAACCTATACTCACTGCATGACCAAAAAGGACCATGTGCCTCAGAAACAAGAATCAGATCAGGATTGTAAGATGATTAAACATGATATCAAAGGAGATACTGTCACATGGGTTTTAGAGTGTAAGACAACAGAAGGCACTGCTTTAAGCAATGGCAGGGTGACTTTTAAAGGGGACAGTTTTCAAGGGGTCGTAAAGGTTGAACATGGAGGTACGGAGTTCAGCCAGCACCTCAAAGGGAAATGGATAGGGCAATGTAAATAAATATCAGGCAGTTAAAATAAGTGCAGTGGGAATCAAAAACCTTACTTTGAAAGCATTCTCACAACTATAGGCTGTATTTTAACCACGCTTGCATAAGAGTGAGGCATTGCTGCTAAAGAAAAAAAAGCTAAAACCAAAATTTTAGTAACCTGCGCCAATCTATCCCTGGTTCTGGCACGGCCTTTATCCAGAACTCTCCCATAAAAGAAGCAGGTTAAAAACTTAAGAAGATTTGCCTAAAAAATTCAGGGAAAACTTAATAGCCCAATAAGGGGGACTATACCTCCTTTGCCATATTGTCAGGGCCGAATTATGGGATAATATAGAGTTTTTTAACAAACCCCTTTTTGAGCCCTTTAACTCCCAAATTTACCCCTGTGTAAATTTTGACAGCAAGAGCTCTGCCACTTCCCTGGCAGGGTCTTTATCCATTGGGAGCATCCTCCTTGACATCACCAGGAGCTCTTGAATCTTTTCCATAAAATTGCCTTCAAGATATTCCCTTGCACTTATCTCTATGGAGTTTAAATGAGTCAGCACATACTCTCTCATGCAATCTGTTTCAGGATAAGAGGCTCTCATCACAAATCCAAAGGGGACACCACAGGAGATCACCTCTGCCAGGGTACTGTAGCCAAGCTTACCTATCACAACATCTGCAGCATTGATTAGATCCGGGTGATAGAATTGTGAGAATTTGGGCAAAAGGACAATACCCTTTTCCACCTTCATATATTCAACACCACAAGGAATCACAAAGACTACTCCGTCATCTATAAGTGCTTTAAAACCTTTGTTTCTTAAGTAATTAAAACTTTCAGAGATACCACCCATTGTTATTAAGACCATTTTCTGCCAGTCATCAATGCCGAGATCAGAGAAAATCTGTTGTTTTCCTCTTCTCTTTTTTCTAAATACAGGCCCTACAACATGGTCTGCATGGTAGTTACCACAAAAAGGTTCAGTCCTTATTCTAACATCAACGGATAGATAAATATTATGGAGGATTTCAGAGTATTTCCTGAGTTCAGGATACTTTTCAATATATGAGTTATATATCCAATCCCATGTAAAATTCTCTATCAATGCACATCTTATGCCTGCTTTCTTAGCCACTTCAATCCCAAGGGGCGAGATATCACAGACAATAAGGGATGTATTCCATTTTCTAAGGACGGAAACTATTGAGTCCAAAAAATCCTCTTTGATAGGATAAAAGTCATTTAGTGCATTTATTGTATGAGGTATATTTACTTCTAATGCTGAATCTTGCACAAATCCAATGTCAGTCACAAGGGAATAGTAAAAAAAATTCCCATCAATACTATCCTGAAAAAACTGTTTGGGTGTGGTTGTAAATACAATGATATTCCTCAAATGATCCATCTTTTTAATCTCATTGATTATGGCACAGGACCTTGCGGAATGGCCAAAACCATGGGCCGAGATGAAGAAGCCTATGCTAGAACCCATCCTTTACCACCCTTTTGGTTAAATTAAGGTAGAGAAATTTTAAGGCCTTATAACATCTTTTCCTGTGTCCCTGTATACCAAAAATCCATTGTTCAATCCACCGTTACCTCCTCTACCTGTTGATTTAGGCAAAGCTATCTGCCCCTTCTTTAAGATACCATTGTCCTCAGGGTTCAGCTATCAATAATATTATGGACAGTGGATTAGTTTGGTTGTAATAGTTATTTTTCATAAAAAAGGAGGTAAAAAGGATGCCCATATATGAGTTTAGGTGCAGGGATTGTGAAAAAGAGTTTGAAACCCTTGTACTGGGGCAGTCTGATTCTGTGAGCTGCCCCCAGTGCAGAGGTAGTAATGTGTCAAGGCTTATGTCTGCCTGTGCCTTTAAGAGCGACAAGGGATTTACACCAGCAAAAGGATCATCGGGTTGTTCCAGCTGTAGCGCCACCAGCTGTGCCGGGTGTCATTAGTCCACAAAGGTGCCAAAGATGGCCGTAATAGAAGAGAAGAGGGAGTATTTCAGGGTACCTGATGTACTTAAGATCTCTCTCACCAAATTGATGAAAGGAAGCCCTTGTCCCCATGCCAGGGTAATTGCATATCCCCTTTCCACCGCCCCACAGGAATACACCATGGAGGGGGAGAGGGATCCTGTTATTACCAAGCTGTTGATAGATATAAGCCTAAAGTTAGACACAATAATCCATTATATATGCGTGGAGAAGGAAGGCTTTGTAAATCTGGAAAACAGGGAGATAAATCTCAGTGCAGGTGGTCTTCAGGTGCGTGTTCAGGACCCTTTTCAGGTGGGAGACCTGGCAGAGATCAAGATGGTATTGCCGACACTACCTCCCACCTATCTGATATGCTATGGATCTGTGGTGAGGGTGGAAAAAGCCCCTGGGGACGATACACTGGTTTCGCTGGAGTATGTGAATATGGATGAAGAAACAAGGAGTGTACTGGTCAAATATACCTTGGCAAGGCAGAGGCAGCTTATTAGCAAATAGTATTTGACTTTAAGTATGAAAAGTTTCTTAAACTCTTGTGACGGGTAATAGCCAGCTATTTACAGGGGAGGGCTTAGACCTGTTTGTAATAATAGGGACCCTGGTTGTTCTTGTTTCAGTGATTGGTGGTTTTCTCTTGGAAAAGGGTAATCTCCATGTGCTATTTCAGCCTGCAGAATTGGTCATCATATTCGGCTCTGCCACAGGTTCATTGCTCATAGCATCACCACCCAGGATCTTATTTGCCATCTTCAGGAGATTGCCAAGGCTCGTGTCTTACAAGGGTTTAACAAAAGATGAATCCCTTGAGCTACTTACAGTACTCTTCAAGCTATTTCAAAAGATGAGGAAGGAAGGGTTGATAGCCATTGAAACAGAGGTAAATGACCCCAAGAACAGCCCGATCTTCACTTCCCACCCCTTTGTGCTCAACAACCAGTCTTTATTAAATTTTATCTGTGACACCATTAAGATGACCCTCACCACTAACTTGCCGCCCCATGAGCTGGACTCCCTCATGGAGATGGAAATAGAGGTACTGCACAAGGAGGCAGCAGTACCTTCCCATAGCATCTCTAGGATAGCTGATTCCCTCCCCGGTCTGGGTATAGTGGCAGCAGTGTTGGGGGTTGTGCTCACCATGGGAAAGATAGACCAGCCCCCTGCAGTGCTCGGTCACAGCATAGGTGCAGCCCTTGTGGGGACCTTCTTAGGGGTGCTTGCCTGCTATGGATTCGTAGGTCCCATTGGTGCCAATTTGGAACACATGGCAAGGGATGAGGAGGTATGCCTCCATGTGGTCAGACTTTCTTATGTGGCCTATATGGACGGGAGTGCCCCTTCCATGGCAGTGGAGATAGGCCGCAAGGCAATACCCGCTGATGCAAGGCCCACATATGAGGAACTGGAAAAAAGACTCAAAGAGGTAAAATGAGCCAGAAGCTCTTGGTAATCAAGAAGATAAAGAAGGCCGCTGCCCACCAGCACCACGGGGGTAGTTGGAAGGTGGCCTATGCCGATTTCACCACAGCCATGATGGCCTTCTTCTTACTCCTCTGGTTAGTAACAATGGTGACCCCTGAAAAAAGGGCCAGGGTAGCCCACTATTTTAGGGAGTTTAGCCTATTTGAGCCCAGTGGGGAATCTATATTGGAAGGAAAGCAAGGAATAACAGGATATGGGGATACAAGCCCTCCCATGGAAATCCCAAAGGATACCCAGGCCACTCCCAGGGTGGGGAAGTCTGCCTTTGCGGAGAGACTAAAACTGCTGGTGGAGGAAAAGCTGGCAGATGTCAAAGATCAGGTCATAGTGGAAGTCACCAAAGAGGGAGTGAAGGTTCAGATCGTGGATAAAGAGGGTACACCTATTTTCCCCCTGGGTAGTTCACAGTTGAGCCCCAAGGCCAAGGAGATAATGAGGGTACTCAACCAGGCCATAAAGGATGTGGGGAACCCCATCACCATTGATGGCCATACCGATGCATTGAGCTATTCCACCAGCAAATATACAAACTGGGAGCTTTCCACAGATAGGGCCTCCAGTGCCAGGAGGGAATTGGAACAGCATGGACTAAATCCCGACCTCATTGCCAGGGTAGCAGGTTTTGCAGCCACAGAGCCATTGATAAAGGAAAATCCCAATGATCCCCGCAACAGGAGGATAAGCATAACCATATTATTTCCCATGGAAAAGGTCTTGGAAGGTCCTTAGGGATACAAACACGAGACCTTTGATCCTGTGAAGGCTCCTACTATTACATCCATTAGTCTTTCAATGCCATCCCTTGGCAGCACACAAAGATCGGGCGTGGTCTTATAAAATTATTAGCTTGATCCCCTGGTGAAGCAATGATACCCTTTAATAGCTTTTCTAAAAGTCCTTTCCAGCGAGGGTATCATGGCCCAGATAGATGCATTCTTTAAGCTTATGTTTGAGCAGGGTGCCTCTGATTTACACATGGTGGCTGGCCAGCAGCCAGCCCTTAGGATAAGGGGTGATCTCGAAAGGATAAAGTACCCACCCCTGGATAATGATACCCTCAAGGCCATGCTCTATGAGATCACGCCAGAGGATAAGATAAAACAATTCGAGGAGACAGGGGATGTGGACTTTGCCTACGAGATCCCGGGGCTGGCAAGGTACAGGGCAAACTTTTTCATGCAAAAAAATGGCATAGGCGCAGTTTTTAGGCAGATCCCTGATAAGGTTCTAACCTGTGAGCAGTTAGGGCTCCCACCCGTGGTAAGGAGGCTTGCCTCCCTTCCCAGGGGCCTTGTCCTTGTAACAGGACCCACAGGGAGCGGCAAATCAACCACCCTGGCAGCCATAATAGATGAGGCCAACAGGACCAGGAAGGACCACATCATAACCATAGAGGATCCCATAGAGTTTGTGCATCAAAGTGATAAGGCCATTGTAAACCACAGGGAAGTGGGTAGGCACACCAGGTCCTTTGCAGCGGCATTGCGTGGGGCATTGCGTGAGGACCCTGACATAATCTTGGTGGGCGAGATGAGGGATCTTGAGACAATAAGGCTTGCAGTGGAGGCTGCCAATACAGGGCATCTGGTATTTGGGACACTCCATACCATAAGTGCAGCAAAGACTGTGGATAGGATAATAGAAGTATTCCCCATGGACGAACAAGAACAGATCAGGAGCACCTTGGCTGACTGTATCAGGGCAGTGATATCTCAAACCTTGTTCAAAAGGATAGACAAGAAAGGAAGGGTTGCAGCACTGGAGATACTGATAGCAACCCCTGCTGTGAGAAACCTCATAAGGGAAGGGAAGACCTTTCAGATCCCATCCCTTATCCAGACCGGGAAGAAGTACGGCATGCAAACCTTAGATGATGCCATTATGGACCTCTTGAACAAGAAGATAATCTCACCAGAGGAGGCCTATAGCAAGGCAGTGGAAAAGTCTAGGTTTGTGCAGTTCTTAAAGACCCCTCCAGAAGACTTTACGGAGATTTAGACATGAGACAAAGGGAGCTGGACAGGATCCTAAATGCCATGTTGGACTCTTACAAGGATGCCTCTGACCTAAATATAACAGTGGGCAAGCCATTTCAGGTGGAGTCCTCAGGGCAGCTTATGCCCGTGCATCTAAACCCACCCATAAACTCCCTCACCCCTTATCAAACTGAAATGTTTGCATTAAATCTTATTAGCAATGATCGCAGGTTATTGAAGACCCTTGTGAAGGAAGGTTCCTGTGACCTCTCATACCAGCTTTCTGGCAGGGCAAGGTTCAGGGTGAATATATTCTCCCAAAAGGGTAATTATTCCATTGTGATGAGGCAACTGGCCACCAAAATCCCCACCCTAAAGGACCTTAACCTACCACCTGCCTTTGAAAAGATGACCCATGAGAAAAATGGAATAATACTGGTCACAGGGGCCACAGGCAGTGGAAAATCAACCTCTCTGGCTGCTGTGCTCAATGAGATCAATGAAAGATATTCTGTACATGTGGTTACCCTGGAAGATCCTGTGGAATTTGTGCATCCACAAAAGAAGGCCACCTTTAATCAGAGGGAACTGGGCACTGATTTTGATTCCTTTGCCAATGGTCTAAGGGCTGCCCTGAGGCAGGCCCCAAAAGTAATATTGGTGGGTGAGATGAGGGACAGGGAGACAGTGGAGATAGGTCTCTCAGCTGCAGAGACAGGGCACCTGGTCCTCAGCACCCTTCATACAGTGGATGCGGGTCAGACCATAAACAGGATATTGGGCATGTTTGACCAGGAAGAGGAAAAGCAGATAAGGATAAGGCTGGCAGACACTGTGAGGTGGATAGTGTGCCAAAGGCTGCTGCCCAAGATAGGTGGGGGAAGGGTGGCTGCCTTTGAGATAATGGGCTCCAATCTAAGGGTAAAAGATGTGATACTAAATGGAGAGTCAGAGGGAAAGACCTTCTATGAAATTATTGAGTCAAGCCAGGCCTTTGGAATGATGACCTTTGACCAGTGTATTGTGGAGCATTTTAGAAACGGGCTGATTACAGAGGAAACAGCACTGAGCTATGCATCCAAGAGAGCAGTGGTGCTAAGGGCCATTGATCAGATAAAGGCAGAGAGAGGGGAAAAGACCACCGACATTGAGGGCCTCACCATTGATGTGGACTATGGCAAGAAAAAGGCCTAAGGGGGTGTGGAGATGAAGGTAGAATGTCCCAATTGCAGTGCAAGGTTGGATATCCCAGAGGAAAGGCTGCCAGTGGGCAAAAAGGTCTCAGTGGTGTGCCCCAAATGTAACACGAAGTTCCCTGTTTTTGCCCCAGGGCCCAAGATAACCCAGGAGCCTGATAAAATAGAAGAAAGGCCCCAAGAGGTGCAGGCCCCTGAAGCCCCATCCCTTTTTCAAGAGTTACCAGCAGCCCCCCCCACGGCCAAGGAATATGAGCTGGCTATGTATGAAGAAGGTGCAAGGCATGCCATGATACTCTGTGCCGACGGGGAGGTCTCAGGGGCTCTCTTAGATGCCATGGCCCAAATGGGTTACAAGGCATATATGGAGGAGGATCTGGACCTGGCCATTGGCAGGATAAAGCTATATAAGTTTGATTTAATAGTGATTGAAGACGGGTTTCGAGGATATGGCATTGTGGAAAATCCCCTTATGCAGTTCATAAACAGCCAAAGCATGACTGTTCGAAGGACAATGAATATAGTTGCAGTCTCGGACAAGGTCCGCACCATGGACCCCATGTGGGCATATGCCTTAAGTGTGGAGCTGGTTGTCAATACCAGGGATATCTCAAATCTACCATCATATCTGGAAAAGGTCCTCTCCTCAAAACAGGCCTTCTATAAAGCATTCTTAGAGACATTGGCAGAGATGGGAAAGATATGATCTCTCATGGCAACGAAAAGACAAAATACATAGCAAGGGTAAAGGCCTGTATCCATACCATTTTGGAGGTTAAAGAAAGGCTGGAATCGGTTTATGGCGAACTGGAGCTCCTCAAAGACATGAAACTCCTTGAAGGCATGGAGGATAACATTGATCCAAACAGGCTTTCAGAGTCAGATGTGGTAATGCTGGAGTGGGCCACCAATAATCTCATGAACGAGCTGGCAGGCCTGTTCAAGGCCGCCAACATAAAACCCCTATATAGCAGGGACCTTATTAATTAGGGGTCCAAAGGAGTATTAGTTGTTCTGGAACTGGCGTAAGAGGCTTATTTTGGAGAAGGTGGATTCCCCTGAGGGAAAGGAGCTCCAACGCCTCGTAAAAGAGATAGAATCCTTTGCCCCCACAGAGTACAGGATAGAGAGGGCTGAATACTATTATAATTATGCCACCATAGAAAAATATATGAATCCCCTGCTGGCATTATTGAGGCTGATCTCAAAGAACACCAGGCAGGCTGAGATGGGCCTTGCCCAGGCACGGGAGTTGTTCTTTGCCCTCAAGAGGTTCTGGGATGTAAACAGCAAGGTCTCCATGTACGAGGCGGCCCAGGACAACAGGTTTTTACTCAAGTACAAGGAACTCTTTTCCCTCTTTTACGGTAAGGCAGCCCCATCCCATAATGCCATAGCTGATTGGCTTGAATCCATTCGCTTAGAGTTTAAAGCTCAAAAAAGTGGGCCCTCATAGTAGTCCTGAGGATGGCACAGTACCATCCACCTCCTTTGAAGGCCCAAGTCAGAAAAACTTAGCTCAGGCATGTCCTGAGAATGGCTCTTGTTTCTTTCCTGCCATTTTAATACCATCTGGGGATCCAGGTCCCCATCAATGAGTATCCCATCCCACTGATCTAAGGATCTCCATTCCTTCACACTGGGTAATCGCCTTTGCCTCCACCAATATACCTGTCTTATAAGGTATCCCTGGACATCCCTACGCAAGGATTGGAGTATCAAGGTGATGACAAAGCAACCCCTTTCCCAGGGATATAATTTGAATCCCAATTCCCTATCCAGATACTGAGGAGGCATGTTTAGGGCAGAGATCAATCCATGAGGGGAAAAATCCTGGGGAGGTTCAAATATCACCATTTCCAGTGGTGTATAGGGATTACTGGAAGTAAGGACATTGAGCACCCTCTCTGCCAGATCCTGTCTATAGGCACCTTCAGTAAAAACGATCTGATAGGGATTTGTTAGCCTCCTAAAAAACTCATCCCACCTAAATTCCCCGTGTCTCTTAACTATTATCTTGGATATGTATCCTCCATCCCAAAAGACCTCTGGGCTTGCCCCATTCACCTTGTAACTCAGCTCTAATATGGGTGGTGGATTAAAATTTGTATCCAATAGGTCTTCTGCCATGTCCCAGGCTAGCCTTATGTCTGCCTCACTCATCCACGGGCTGGAGATAACACGGTATGGAGGGACTTTCTCATACTGGATACCCCAGGTGGAACAAACCCTTCGCAACCTGGTCCCAGGGAGTACTGATAGTAAAAACATCTCTGCATCATAGGAAAGCTGGTTTTCCACCAAGAATTCCACAGTTTTCTTAAATCCATCCAAGTTGTCCATGGGGAGGCCCAATATTATGTCCACTTTGGTCTCTATTCCCCTGCTTTTAAGTTCCTTTATGCCTTTAAGGGCCCTCCTCACATCGGTATCCCTGCCTATTGCCTTCAGGCTCTGCTGGTTGATACTTTGTAATCCCACCTCCACTGTTTTAAAGTTGGCCCTTTCCATCAAGGAGGCAACCTCATTATTAATCTTGTCTGGCCGTAGTTCAGAATTAAGGATAAAGACCTTATCTCTGTTAAGATCACCAATCCTCTGGAGGAGCTCTGTTAGGTCAGGCCTTGCCTCCAATGATGGGTCCATCAGGTAGACTTCCTTCACATGGTTGAGCCTTGCCCACCTCAATGCCTCCTCCACAAGTTCAGGGCTTACTATTCTCATGCCTTTAGAGGCCTTTGGATAATAGCAGTACCAGCACCTATAGGGACACCCCCTTTGGGTCTCCAGGCACATTACCTCCTCTATCTTTGGATCAAGGATGGAATACAGGTACGGACTTGGGGTCTGCCCAAAAAAGCTACATTCATTGGCCTTTACCCACCTTTCTTCAGGGGATATGCGCCCAAGGATTATTTGTTTTATTACGTCCTCCCCCTCTCCCATTACAAGGAAATCCACCCACGGCTGATCTACAAGATGATTATCTCTACTTACCTCAGGACCCCCCACAATAACCTTGGCGCCGATGGACTCCTTCACCTTTTTTGCAATATATAAGGACCTTTCCAGGTTCCATAGGTAAAGGCTAAGGCCCACCCAGTGGGGATTCATCCCTGCTATATATTCCAGGAGGGCCATGTCACTTAAGTATGTGGAGTGGTCCTGGGGGACTAGCTCTGCCTCAATCCCTTCCTGTGCCCTCAAAGATACCTTAAGCCATGCTGGACCAAGGGGGATGTTGAGGGTCTTTATCCTGAAATTTAGCTGTGGAACTGGCAGCTGCAAGAAGACTACCTTTGTATGGCCCGATTTCATCTGCCATGGATAAAGGACAGTATCTCTTGATTTACCCTCTCAGGTCTTTCCATCATCAACATGTGCCCTGCACCAGAGATCTTTACAAGCCTTGCCTCTACTAAACCTTCTAAAAGGGCAAAGGAAAGGGAAATGGGGGTGAGCCTATCCTGATCCCCTGCCAAGATTAGACAGGGCACCTGAATCTCCTTTAGGCGGTCCCTCACATTAAACTCATTGCAGGAGTAAAAGTCCCAATAAACAGTATCCTGGCCTGAAGAGAGCATCAAAGCTATCCCCTGATCCACCGTTGCCTTGTCCACTGATGGGGCGTAGGCATATTTCATGATCTTTCTTACGGTATTTTCAAAGTCTCCTTTCAGTCCATCCAGGAACTGTGGTGCCACCTTTAGCTCTGGCCCGGTGGCCAAAAGGATAAGGGTTTTTACAAGCCCAGGGAACTGAAGGGCCAGCTCCAAGGCCACTGCCCCTCCCATGGAATGGCCGGCAACAATCACTTTATTTTTAAAACACTTTGTAAGGGTATTGCCCAGCCACTGTGCCATCTCCAAGATGGACCGTCTTGGCTCAGCCTTGCTATTTCCATGACCCACCAGATCAATGGCTATCACATTGAGGCGACTCTTAAGGCCCTCTATCTGGTGTAACCAGACACTGGAGTTACCCCCTGCACCATGGACAAGTACCAGGGTCTCTAAGTGCTCGTTATAATCTTTAGATGAAGCCACAAACCCCACTCCCAACTCCCTCAATATCTGTAACGGGTCCACAGACACCTCCTTTTCTTTGATGAGATTGTTAAAGAAGCCATGGTCTTCTGACCTTCCAATGAGCAGATACTTCTGGACCTTGCCCAGGGATGTCCTTGGCAGGGAACTGACAAAGGTTACTTTTTTTGGCCACTTGAATGCTGCAAGCCTACCTTGGCAAAAGGCTATTATCTCCTCCTGTGTAGGGTTGGTATTGGGCCTTGGGACCACAAAGGCATGGCCAACCTCTCCCCAGGTCTCGTCAGGGACTCCCACCACTGCAACATCTTCCACATCTGGATGCTGGCTCAAGACCAGCTCAACCTCCTTGGGATACACATTCTCTCCCCCGGATATGTACATGTCCTTTGCCCTGTCCACCAAATAAAAATACCCCTCCTGGTCCTGGTAGGCCAGGTCTCCTGTGTGAAGCCAGCCATTTACAATGGTGGACTCCGTCCTTTCAGGATCTTGCCAGTATTCCTTCATCATGATGGAGCCCCTCACCACTATCTCCCCCACCGATCCTGGCGCCACCGGCCTTCCATGTCTGTCAAAAAGCTCTACCTCTGCGTGAAATACAGGCCTCCCCACAGTCCCTGGTTTTTTCAGCATATCCTCCTCAGAGGCCCACAATAGAATGGATGTCTCGGTTTGACCCATAACCTGCCTTAACCTAAACCCAGCCTCCATACACCGCACTATTAGCTCATGGCTGGTCTTCTCTCCCCCTATGGCACACACCTTAAGGGAGGAAATATCCCCCCTCTCATCAGGAGGAATCCTCAATAGGGCACGGTACACAGTGGGTACGCCCAGGAATTTTGTAACCCTGTACCTTTGGATGTCCCTATAGACCATGTGGGGGTCAAACCTGCGATGGATCACCATGGTGGCGCCCTTATATAGGGTGGGCGCTGCCTGGATAAAGAGGCCCCCTGAATGAAACATGGGCAGCACAATGAGCATTACATCATCAAAGTGCATCTTAAAGAATATATCTGCATTGAGGCAGTTGAAGAATGTCTTGCGGTGGGAAAGCACAGCCCCTTTTGGGTGGCCAGTGGTACCAGAGGTATACATAATCACATGGGGTTCTTCAGGATCAGCAGGGGCCAGGGATTTGGTAAGAAACGGTCTCTTATTGGCAAAGGCCTCCAACTCCTGGGAAAAGGATAGCACATGGGATGGGGCAGGCCCGTCCACCACCAGTAAAGAAATGGGAGGCCTATGGATTTCCAGGCCCAAGGGCCCGATTATATCCCAATATTCCTTTTCAAAGACAAAGACCCTTGGCCTTGCATTCCCTAGGATATACTGCACCTCAGGGCCGGTCAGCCGGAAATTTATGGGTACAAATATCACCCCCAGCTTTGCACAGGCCAAGAATAAAAGCAGGAACTCCAGAGAGTTCTTCATCATCACACAAAGCCTGTCGCCCTTTTCCAGCCCAAGGGACTGCAAAAGGCAACAGACCTGGTCCATCTTGCCCATAAGCTCTTTGTATGTAATGGAACTTTCATCCCAATACACTGCCACCTTGTTAGGGTGCAGATCTGCCCATCTCTCCACCCACCAGGCAACATTCATAGACTTGATCATGGTTATATCCTCACAAGATATTGCCAGGGGCCAGTATGGCCTTGGGATCAAACAAGCACTTTAATGCCCTCATGGATTCAATGACTATCTCTGGGTACATCAAAAAGAGGTGTGACCTCTTAAGCTTTCCTATCCCATGCTCTCCTGAAACAGAGCCTCCCAGTTTCACAGCCTTTTGAACCAGTAACCATTCCACCTCTTCTGCCACTGCCCTTTCCTCTTTGTTTCTGGCAATAAAGTTGAAGTGGAGATGCCCATTACCAATATGGCCATACCTTGCCACCAACATATCTCCCAATATGTGCCTTATTTCCTCAAAATACAAAAAGATCTCCTTAAGTCTCCCCACCGGCTCTACCCAATCCGTTGCCACTTTACACCCGCCAAATCCCACCACCTTGTTACTTTCCTCATTCAGGGATTCCGGTACCCTGTGCCGAAGCTTATAAAACCTCTCTTTTTCAGAATCACTCATGGCCACCTGGGTATCATGGTGATATTTGGTATGGGCCTCCAAGGCCCTGAGCCAGACCTCCATTGCTGACTCCACATAAGCCTCATCTCCATATTCCTGTTCCATGTAAACAATGGCATTGGCCCCATCAGGGATCCTCAGGCCCTCACCCCTTTGTCTGATAAACCCTATACAGGCCTCATCCAAAAACTCCATTGCAGATGGGCAAAGGCCTTTCTCCACCAAGGAGTACCTCACAAATTCCAGGGCCTGCCACACATCTTCAAAGAAACCTATTATGATCACAGAACCCATTGGGGCCCTGATAAGTCTCAAGGTTATCTCTGTTATTATACCATAGATACCCTCTGAGCCTGTGATAATATCCGTTGCCCTTTGAAAGACACAAGGCCCTACACTACTCTTTAACCCACTACAGTTATTCACATAATTTATATTTCCCCTGCCATCCACCCACCTAATGGATTGGACCCAGTCCCTGGTGCTCCCATACTTTAATCCCTTGCTCCCAGAGGCATTGGTGGCCACATTCCCTCCAATGGTGGACTCACCCTGGCTGGTGGGATCTGGTGGGTACATGAGACCAAGGCCCTTTACCGTAGCCCTGAGGTCCGCAGTAATAACCCCTGGTTGCACGATGGCTATCCTTTTTTTCTCATCTATGTCCAGGATCCTATTCATCCTTTCAAGACTCAAGGCAACCCCCTCCTGGGCAATGGATGCCCCTGTAAGGGAAGACCTGAGGCCCTGAGGCGTCAGCTTTATTCCCTGGGCAGAGGCCTCGCGAACAGCCATCAGGACCTCCTCCTCTGAACAGGGCCTTAGCACGCCCAAAAACTGGCCCCTCAGCCCAAGGGAATCCACTGAATAGGACTCCACGATATCCCTGTCAGTGATTAGCCCATACATCTTGATCAGAGGTACGCCTCCCATTGTCTCAGTACATCCTGTACATATCCCTGGGGTACCACCTCCATTGGCCTGTTATGGGCAGGTAGGAGGACATGGATTTCCATTGGAGCTAATCTTCGTAGTGATGCCTTTAGTTGCCCAGAATCCGCACCATAAAGATCAAACCTGCCTATGGCATAGTCGCTGTACAAGGTATCCCCTGATACCAAGACCTTTGAGCCCTCCTCATATAAGCCAATGGAACCCTTTGAGTGGCCTGGGAGGTGGAGCACTGACCAATTGGAGCTTCCAAGGCTGAGGAGGTCACCGTCTTTAAGCTTTCGGTGTACCTCTATCTTGAAGATCCCATCCTTTAAACGAAACTGTGCCTGGGCCATGGTCTTGAATAACTCCATCCCATACACTGTCCTCTCATCCCCTGCCTCCAGCTCCACTGCCTCTAACTCATGTACCCAGACCTCCATCTGAGGGATCATCCTTTTTAGCTCAGGAAGGCAGCCTATGTGGTCCAAATGGCAGTGAGTCATTATTATCCTCCTGATCTGATGAGCCTTCACACCCAACCTCTCCAGTATTCCCATCTTATAGGATCCCTTTCCAATGAGTCCTGCATCCACAAGGGTGATATCATCTCCCTTTATGTCTCCAATTACATACATATGGGAATCCGGTATGAATTCATCCTCTCCCTTTATCCACAAAAGGTCATCTAAAATCCTTTTCATCATCCTCCTCCTGGTTTGTACAAATCCTTTACCATAATTAAGGCATCTATCTTTCCCAAGTAGTATCCTTTGGCTAAACCCCTGTTTTGAAAACCTTCTCTATGAAATAGGCCCTGGGCCTTAAAATTATCAATGGCCGTGTGAAGGAACAATGACTCTGCCCCCTTTTTTCTCACTTCCTCCACAAGACTTCTCAGTAGTTCCCTTCCTACCCCCTTTCCTTGGTATGGGAACTCCACTGCAATGGCCTTTAGCTCCCAAACCTCTGGGCCTTGTTCACCTGGGCTCGGGGCTCCAATGGCAAAACCCACAGGGGTTGATCCCTGCCTGGCAACCAATACAACGGAGTTCTCCTGATCTAAGTAACGATGTAGATAGTCTTCGTAAGCTCCATAACGGAAAAATGCCCTGTAAGAGAGGGCCTTGATAAAATCTCGATCTTCTTCTCTGGCCTTATCAATGATTGGGTTCAGGGATTTGTACCTCTTGGGACCCGTATGTTCTGGCACATTGAGACCAAAAGACCAAGGGGTCCTTTTTACCCCCAATCTTTGCATCCTCTTGTATTCACCATATTTTCCAAAACGCCCCCTTCTTCCCATGGGCCCCACCCCTTATCTTGATCCCATAAAATAAGGCATGTATAATAAATAATAAAACCCAAGGCTACATCATGTTTTTTTTCTTTATAGGAGGCATCCAACCCAAGACCATAACCCTTGATGAATCTCCCAGGCCTTGTCCGGTCTGTGGGTTATTGCGGGCAAGACTAAAGAGGGTGGATCACTATCTATCACTCTTTTTTATACCTCTATTCCCTGTTAAAAAAGGGGAACCCATGCTCATATGTGATAGATGCGGCCCTGTATATGATTCACCTCCTTCGCCTCTTAGACCCAATGCCTCAAGATGCAAGGTCTGTGGCCAGGGCCTGGAACCTCACTTTAGATTTTGCCCCCATTGTGGATCAGCAATATAAAGCCTTTTTGGAGCCATAAGTGGCCAAGGCCATTCTCAGCCTCTTGACCCTCCTTTTTTCCAGTGTCTCTGCCTATTATGTGTTTCCTGTTATATTGAGCAACCTCCTGATGTCCTATTCCCAAATAGGGGTACTCATGGGTGTATTTTCAGCATCCACTGCCCTGTTTAGGCCTTTTTTTGGAAAGCTCGTGACCCTGGTGGGTGAAAAAAGGGTGATCACCTTGGGCATAGCACTGGCAACTGTTTCCTGCTTCTTATATCTCTTCTTTCCCAGGTCTTTCTGGGTTATTTTTGCCATCAGGTCCCTCCACGGGATAGGCTTTTCTTCAATAATAGCAGGGGCCTTCTCCATGCTGAGCAGAGGGGTTCAGGAGAATGCGAGACATGGCCTTTTTCTCAAGGTGGGAATTGTAATCATGGGCTCTTCAGCCCTCACCCCCTTACTCGTGGAGATATCCCTTGGGATACTGGGTGAGGAGGCCTTATATGTAAGTACTGGCCTCCTTTCCCTCGGAACGTTGCCATTTTTAACAAAGATAAAGGAAGAAACCATCTCATCACCAGGCCTCCATGGGAAAAATGCAGGCTTTTTCAAGGTCTTGAAACATCATAGGTTTTTGTTATTACTATTTGTAACCTTTACCTTTGCCCACTCCCAGGCGACCCTCTTTAACTTTGTAGGGCTCTGGATGTTAGCCCATGGGCTGGGGATGGGTGGGGTTTATATCTGGTTGTGTTTGGGGACAGCAATATTGGGAAGCCTGATACTTCTTAAGAGGGCCAGAGAGCATCCATACACAGTCTCCATGGGTCTATTCTTTTTCCTGCTGGGAATCTGGCTTTTGGCTCAAAATAACCTTGACCTAAAGATATTTATCCTAAGTGCTGTTCTTACAGGTTTCTCCACCTCCCTCATCTTTGCTGACCTAAACTACCAGGCATCCATATCAGGGAAAGACAGTGAAAAGCCAATGATAATGTCATTATTTACCGCCACCTATGATATGGGCTTTGTCACTGGAACAATGGCCTCCGGGAGAATATCCAGTATATATGGGCTGGGCTTCCTCTTTGAGGTAACTGCCATGGTGGTCTTATTTAGCCTTTTAGGGTCAGTCTTGTATGGCAGATCAAGAGAAGAGATGTTAAAAGTTGCAAAAAAACCCCGCTGAAGAGACCATGGCCAGGGAATTATGCCAAGCCCTTGGATATAACTTTAGGGATAAGGCCCTCCTTACAAAGGCCCTTACCCATGCCTCCTATGTAAATGAGCACCCTGAGGCAAGCCTTGGCACAAATGAACGCCTTGAGTTCTTGGGAGATGCTGTCTTGGATCTGGTGGTGGGGGACCTCCTTATGAGAGAGTATCCGGAGGCCGATGAGGGTGAGTTGAGCAAGCTAAGGGCAGCCCTCGTGGATGAAAGAGGCCTCTTTGAAATGGCCCAATCCTTTAATCTGGGCAAATACCTTTTTCTGGGCAAGGGGGAAGAACAGAATAACGGGAGAAACAAGCCAAGCATACTCTCAGGGGCCTTTGAGGCCTTAATGGGTGCCATATATCTGGACGGTGGGTTCCAACATGCATACTCCGTAATTAAGAGATTTTTTACCCCTGAGATAAAGAGGGCAAGGGCACGGCTGATGGAATCTGATTACAAGACCACCTTGCAGGAATATACCCAGAGCCAATTCAAGTGTCTTCCTGAATACAGGCTGGCATCAGAGTCAGGCCCTCCCCATGACAAGAGATATAAGGTTATACTCCTCCTGAAAGACATAGTGATCTCAGAAGGCTATGGTAGGAGCAAGAAAGAGGCTGAGCAAGAGGCGGCAAGGGAGGCATACAAGTGGCTAAAAGAAAGAGAAGGCTCCTTATAGTCCCATTTTTTCTACCAAACCTGGGCTGTCCCTTTAGGTGTGTTTACTGCAATCAGAATGCTGTAACTGGAACACTGGCCCCACCTTCATCAAAACAAATCCAGACAGTCCTGGAAAAGAGTATTAATAGGGAGGGATTTTTGGATCATGAAAGAAGGGAGATCGCCTTTTTTGGGGGCACCTTCACAAACCTCCCCAAAGATACCATGGAAGAGGTCTTCCAGGCAGTGTCACCTTATTTGGGGACAAATGGCTTCCACGGGCTCAGGATCTCCACAAGGCCAGATATGATAAAGGGGACCATGATAAAATACCTTAAAGATCGTGGTGTAGAGGTTATAGAATTGGGGGCCCAGTCACTGGTGGACCATGTATTAACGGCCACAAAAAGGGGACACCTTTCTAAGGATGTGGAGGCATCTTTTTACACAATCAAAGAGCACGGTCTTAAATGCGGCATACAGCTTATGGGTGGCCTTCCAGGGGAGTCCAGAAATGACTTCTTTTTATCCCTGGAAAGATTGATTGATTTGTCCCCTGACTTTGTAAGGCTTTATGCCACCTTGGTCTTTAAAGGTACCAAGTTGGAAGAGGAATACCTTCAGGGTAGGTACAGGCCCTTGGAATTGGAAGAGGCAGTGGATATGTTCGCCCATGCCCTCCTTGTTTTGGAACAAAAGGGCATCCCGGTGATAAGGATTGGTCTTTTGGAACAGCCCGGGCTAAGAGAAGAGGTGGTGGCTGGGCCATATCATCCATGCTTTGGACATTTGGTGAGGTCCAGGGCCTATATTAAAAGCATTGCCATGGAAATCAGGGAAAGACATAAGGGACTAATGCCAGAACAATGCAAAGGCCATTTTAAAATATTTGTCCCCGGTGAAAAAAAAGGGCTTTTCATGGGAGGCCAGTTCTCTGGGCCTGAGCAACTCATCCAGGAGCTGGGGTGCAAAGACGTGTTGCTCAGCAAAGGAAGAAGCAGTTGGGAGGTTCAGATTGTCTGGTGAGGAAAATAAAGTAGTACTTACCGGGACCGTGGGGATTGTAGGCCCCACCAATGTTGGGAAATCCACCTTGCTAAATCTACTTGCTGGCACCAAAGTGGCCATTGTCACACCAAGGCCCCAGACAACCAGGAATAGAATCATGGCTGCCTACAGGGAAGAAGGCATTGAGATAGTGTTCATTGACACACCAGGCCTTCACACCCCAAAAGGCCCCCTCCAGGAAAGCATGGTGGCCTCTGCCAGGGCTGCCATATCTGAAGTGGACATAATAGCACTTATGATCTCGGCCCAGGACCCCTTTCCCAGGGAGATGGAGCAGACATTGAAGATCCTGTGCAGGGTCCCCAAGCCAAGGATATTACTCCTCAACAAGATTGACCTGGTAAAGGACTATCAGGACATCCTTGACCAATACCAAGGGTATGAGTTCCATGCCCTGATGGGGATATCTGCCTTGCATAAGCAAAACATCATGTCCTTTATCAGGGCTATCAAACCATATCTGAAGCCAGGACCACCCCTCATTCCTGAAGACACAGTGAGTCCCCAGACCTTTGAGTTCTGGGTGTCAGAACTGATCAGGGAAAAGATATTTCTCCTAACAAAACAAGAGCTTCCCTATTCCTGTGCAGTAACCGTGGACAGTGTAAAAAGGGATGGAACAAAGGACATGGTAGTCATCCAGGCCAGGATACATGTGGAGAGGGAATCCCAAAAAGGTATTTTAATAGGAGAACAAGGCACAATGATTAAAAAAATAGGTCAAAGAGTAAGGGAAGAACTGGAGATTTTTTTGGGGAAAAAGGTCTACTTGGAACTCTTTGTAAGGGTGGAGAAGAATTGGACAAGAGACCCAAAGGCATTACAAAAGCTGGGCTATTAAGATCTCCTGCCCCGGTTTTTGATGCCCTTTTTCTTTACTCTTGACGAAAAGGGGTGCGGAACTTTATAAATTCACTCTAGCCTATGGGTTGTTGAAGGCCAGCAATCCCCTTAGCCACAAAACAGCCCAAGGCAAAAATAAATCTTAGGAGGTGTTACTGGGATGAGGAAGCTGTGGATCTTTGCTGTGTGTATCGCCTTTGTAATGGTTATGGGCGGATTCTCCTATGCCCAGGAGAAGAAACAGGAACCCAACCCCTTAGCAAAAGCAGAGGAAGATATCTGGAAGAAGGCATGTGATGCCGTGCCCAAGGAAAGGAGGCTAAACACAGAGCAGTTTAAAAAGCTCTATGACGATGTGGTGGCTGGCAAAGAGAAGGCATATCTCATTGACACAAGGACCCATCCTGAGTTCTATGCCTTTCACATCCCCTATACAGATCATGTGCATGCTGGTCATATGTACACAATCCCTTCTCTGATAAAAGATAAGGACGCCAAGATTGTAGTCTTTTGCAGGACCCATAAACGCCAGTGTTATGTGGCTGAAAAACTCGTTCAATATGGTTATACCAATGTCTGGACCTATGAGGACGGCATAGTGGGCTGGATCAAGGCTGGTCACCCTGTTTGTAACCAATTCACAGGACTATTTAAGATCACGGAATATCACAAGGAGTTCAAGGAACTGGACAAAGATGGAAAACCCATGTGGAGGATAAGGGAATTCCATCCTTACTAATCTTAAGACACCTATAAGTAAGGCAGGTTACTTTGAGTAACCTGCCTTATTCTTTATCTTGGACTATGAAAGCCTGGTCAAAACTTTTCGCTTCATCAATAAAAAGCCGTAGTTCCTGAAAAAACAAGTCTTGCACCTTCAATTATCCCACTTCGTAAGTGAATCACTTTGGAATAAGATTTCTCCTCACTTTGTTCGTCAAAATGACAGTCCGTGTTACAGCTTAGGCCATTGCCTTTATTATCACTTCCGGTCATGGCCCTACAATTCCAGCCAATACACCACTGTTTTAAGGCAACAGGCAACACGCCCCTCTCGTTTCCAGCAACCCCCTTGCTATCTCGGGCTCACGCCTTGTCACTTCCACCTACCCCTTGTCATTTCGAGCCACCCCCTATGTTACTTCGACCACCCCCTCTGTCATTTCCAGCGCAGCGAGAAATCCTGTAGTTTCCACGACAGTTAGAATACTTTTGCTTACCTTTAACCTTGAAACTTTTAACCTGAAACCTGCACTGCTATAAGATTTCTCCTCACTTCGTTCGTCGAAATGACAATACTTCTTCGTGGCCCAGGTACAGTAGCTTTAATCTTCTTTCAAGGAAAGCCCTTGTAAGTTAAACATCTCCCTGTCATTTACCCTCTCTGTGATTTCAGCCCCCCTTTGTCATTTCGAGCACAGCAAGAAATAGTGTAGTTCCCACCTCAGTTAGGGGAGTTTTGGTTAGCTTTAAACTTGAGTCTTGAAACTTGCAACGTGATAAGATTTCTCCTCACTTCGTTCGTCGAAATGACAATTCTTTTTCATGGCGCAAGTGCGGATAACTTTCCTTTCATTTCCAGCGAACCTTTCTGTCATTTCGACTATAGGGAGAAATCCTTTTCTTTTCTACTCACCACCCTGTCATTTCGACCCACCCCCTATGTCATTTCGAGCGAAGCGAGAAATCTTGTGGTTTCGAGCACGCTCCCTGTCATTTCCAGCGCAGCGAGAAATCCTGCAGTTCTAACCTCAGTTAGGGGAGTTTTGGTTAGCTTTAAACTTGAGTCTTGAAACTTGCAACGTGATAAGATTTCTCCTCACTTCGTT
>FWWL01004759.1_pt1 | contig 22305 bp, 21 predicted proteins | sample 2228331 | NCBI WGS metagenome assembly FWWL01 (sample SAMEA103939775, study PRJEB20133) | metagenome | reverse complement strand
CCTTTTTTTTAGAATATTTTGGATTAAACTCCCTTGAGGAGTTGCCGCCTCTTTCAGAGATTGAAAAGCTTTTTAAAACTTGATAGAAGAGAGGAGTGTGGGGAGTGGAGAGAGCTGTTTTAATTGATGGAAGTTCCTTTATTTATAGAGCCTATTATGCTATTCCTGGATATTTGTGTAACTCTAAGGGTCTTCCAACTAAGGCTATTTTTGGAGTTACTCAAATGCTTCTAAAAATTCTTAAAGAATGGCAACCAGAGATAATAATTTGGTTTATGGATGAAAAGGGCCCAACTTTTAGACACCTTCAATATAGAGATTATAAAGCTACTCGCCCAGAGATGCCTGATGATTTGAAGATTCAGATTCCTTATATTAAAAAAATAGTTGTCAGCTTGGGTATTCCAGTAGTTTCCCAAGAAGGATTGGAAGCTGATGATTTAATCAGTGCCTTTATCCAAAGATTTTCTATCCCAGCTATAATAGTAGCTCCGGATAGAGATCTTTTTTCTCTTATTGATGAAAGGGTAGTAGCTTATGATCCCATCCGAGAGACCTTTTTAGACCTGAAAACCTTTGAAGAAAAATATGGTTTCCATCCAAAATCTTTTCCTTATTATCGTGCTTTAGTGGGGGATCCTTCGGATAATATAAAAGGAGTTCCTGGAATAGGTGAGAAGACAGCTAAAGACCTTGTTCATAAGTTTAGAACCTTAGAAAATATTTTTGAGAACATTAATCAAATTCCTTCTCCCAAAATTAGAGAAGCTTTAAAAACTTATAAAGATCAAATTTACCAGAATTTAGAACTAATAAAGTTAAAGCAAGATAGTCCCCTTCCCTCTGAAGATTTAGAATATTATAAAAAGAAGGATTGTAACTATCAAGAGATAAAAGCCCTATTTAAAGAACTTGAATTTAGAAAATTTTTAAAGGAGTTCTCCCTTCCGGAAGAACCTTATAAGATTGAGTTCCTTGAATTTAGCCCTTCTGAATTGGAGGAATTTTTAGAAAAGAAAGATTTTTCTTCCCTTGGTCTTTCTTTGGAAGCTCTTACTCCTTCTTTATTTAAAAGTCTTTTTAATCTTTATATAGCTTTTTCACCGGATAAGATAATTTCTGTGGAATATAACTCTCAACTTCTTTCGCTTTTAAAAAAGAAAAAGGTTTATTTGTATGATTATAAAAAGTTTCTCCATACTGTTAAGGGATCCTTAGGAAATCCCTATGATGTAAAAATTTTAGCCTATCTTTTAAATCCTTCCCTTAAAAATTATGAGCTTTCTAATCTTTTAGTAGAGTTTTTAGACTTCTATTATGGCAATAAGATATCTCCTAAGGAGAAGGCGGTTTTTCTTTTTCTTTTAGGGAAAAAGTTAGAGGAAAAGGTTAAGGAAGAGGGATTGGAGGAGTGGTTTCAAAAAGTAGAAATGCCTTTAAGTGAAGTTTTATACTCTATGGAAAATTGGGGGATTAAAATAGATTTGGAATATGTCCGGGAATTAAACAATAAATTTTCTCAAAAAATCAAAGAATTAGAAGAAAAACTTTATAAATTAGCTGGCACTGTTTTTAATCCTCGCTCAAGTCAAGAGGTAGGCAAAATTCTTTTTGAAAAACTAAAGCTTCCTAAGATAAAGAAAACTCAAAAGGTTGGTCAGCCTTCTACAGATTCTGAGGTTTTAGAGGAGCTTTCTCATCTTCACCCCCTTGTTCCTCTGCTTTTAGAATACAGAGGTTTTTATAAATTAAAAAGCACCTATTTAGAGGTATTTTTAAGAGAGGTTTCTCCTAAGACTGGTCGTCTTCATACAGAATTTAATCCAACAGGGACAGCTACTGGAAGATTAAGTTCCCAAAAGCCTAATCTTCAAAATATTCCTGTTAAAGGGGAAGAGGGGTTAGCTATTAGAAGGGCTTTTGTAGCTGAAGAGGGTTGGTGTATTTTGACCTTGGACTATTCTCAAATTGAATTAAGGATTTTAGCTCATTTTTCCCAGGAGGAAAATCTTTTAGAAGCTTTTGCTAAGGATGAAGATATTCATAGTTATACTGGCTGTGAAGTTTTTGGTGTGTCTCCGGAAAAGGTTACTCCTGAGATGCGACGGGTAGCTAAGGTCATTAATTTTGGTATAGCCTATGGGATGAGCCCATACGGCTTGAGTAAGGAATTAAAGATTGATCCCTCTTCAGCTGAGGCTTATATAAGAAAATATTTTAATCGCTATCCCAAGGTCAAGGAGTATATAGAAAAGACTATAGAAGAAGCTAAAGACAAGGGATATGTGCAAACAATTGCAGGAAGAAAGCGTTATATTCCGGAAATTTTTAGCCAGAATAGGACGATAAGGGAATTAGGGCAAAGGATGGCTATAAATACTCCCATTCAAGGTTCAGCGGCTGATTTAATTAAAGCTGCTATGGTAGCTCTTTATAAAAAGTTGTTAGAAAAGGGTTTTCGAAGTAGGATTATTTTACAAGTTCATGATGAGCTTTTGATAGAAAGTCCTGAAGAGGAAGTGAAGGAAGTTCTTACCTTAGCTAAGGATATTATGGAAAAACCCTTTGAAGCTTTAGGAATTCCTGTTAAACTGTCAGTTCCTATAAAAGTTAAAACTGCCTTTGGAAAATCTTGGGGAGAGGTTAAGGAATAATTAAGGAATGATTAGGTTAGATAAATTTTTAAGTTTAGCAGGGTTTGGTTCAAGAAGGGAGGTTTCTCAACTAATTCGCTCCTACAGGGTTAAAGTTAATGATAAAATCATTATCTCCCCTTCCTTTAAATTTGACCCTCAAAAAGAAACTATTTTCGTAGATGGGCATCTAATTCCTTATTGTCAATTTTATTATTATAAATTTTATAAACCTTTAGGAGTCCTTACTTCTACTAAGGATAAAGAAAAAACTATTATGGATCTTTTACCTTCTAAGCTTCCTGGGAGGAGAAAAATTTTTCCAGTAGGAAGGTTAGATAAAGATGCCGAAGGGTTAATCCTCTTAACCAATGACGGAAAATTAGCCCATTTTCTTCTTCATCCTAAATGGAAAGTCTCTAAGGTTTATGAAGTTGAAATTGATGCTCCTCTTAGAGAAGAGGATAAACTTTCCTTGGAGGAGGGAATTGAATTAAAAGATGGTCCCACCCTACCTTCTCAAATAGAGTTTTTAGATCCTAAAAAAAGTTTAATTAAAATTACTGTCTTGGAGGGGCGCTATCATCTTTTGAAGAGAATTTTTAAGAAATTGGGTTATTCTGTTTTAAAGATTAAGAGAATAGCTTTTGGTCCTTTATTTTTAGGGGATTTAAAACCTGTTGAAGTTAGGGCTTTGACTTGGGAAGAAATAAAAGCTCTAAAAGAGGCTATTAAAAAATAAAGATACTTTAAAAATCTTTTATAATCTCTTTTTACAACCTCTTGATTTAATAAGCTTTAGTAGTGTAGATTAGAATTATATATGAGTTTAGGGGGAGGGGAATTTTTGCTCGTAGTTTCCAAGTTCGGCCTGACAAAGAAATAGTAGTCTTCAGAATACATAAACTTTTTAACCTTTAGGAGAATTTTTAGTTATGGAAATAAAAAAAATTTTTAAGGTTCTTTTTCATCCTACCGTTGGATTAGAAGAGAGGATAAATCTTTTTAAAGAATTTCCTCTGGTTAAAAGGTTTTTTTATCAAAGGAAAAATTTTGCTCTAATTCGGACCTTTGGGGACCTAATTTTTTTAGTATTAATTTTAATGGGACTTTTTGGTCCTCAAGAGCCTTCCCAAAATATAATGCTTTTCCTTTCCTGGGGTGTTTGGTGGACATCAGTTGTTTTATCTTGGTTTTTTTTGGGTAGAATGTGGTGTGCCCTTTGTCCTTTTCCGGGTTTAGCTCGATTGTTTCAGCATTTTAAGTTTTCTTTTTTTAAAGAACCTGGATCTTTTATTAAAAAATATGCCCTTCACTTAGCTACTATCTTATTTTTTGTGATTATTTGGCTTGAAACTACAACCACTTTAACTCAATCTCCTCGTTATACCGCCCTTTTTTTATTAACTATTGTGTTTTTAGCTGGACTTTTAGGAATTATTTATAGGGAATATGCTTGGTGTAGGTATCTTTGTCCCTTAGGGAGGATAACAGGGGTGGCCTCAGTTATGGCTTTAATAGAATTTCGTGCTAATTACAAAATTTGTCAAAACTGTAAAGAAGCCTATTGCAGAAAGGGAAGGGAAAAAATAAAACCTTGTCCGGTTTACTTGGGAGCAGTAGCTGTGCAAAATAATCTCAATTGTTTTATCTGTGGCCATTGTGTTATCCTCTGCCCTAAGGATTCTCCAAGTATCTATCTAAGAAATCCCCTAAAAGAGATAATCCTAAATAAAGGTAGGGGCCTAACTTGCGCTTTAATTATTCCCTTCTTAATAGGATCCCAATTAGCCCGCTTTTTTAAAGACACTTCCTTTTTTTCTTTTTGGCAGCAAGAAATAGGTTTTCCCTCTAACTTCTTATTTACTATAGTTTTTTTATGGTTGTCTATATCCTTAATTATTATTACTAAATTAGCAGCCAGTTATTTTAGATATATAGAAGATCCCCTTTTAGGAAAATTTAATCTTGCCGTTGCTATTCTTATTCCCATGGCTTTTACTGGAGAAGTTATCTATAGATTAGAATATTTTTTAAAAAATTTAGGTAATTTTTTGCCTACCTTAGGAAGACAGTTTAATTTGCTCTCTCTTTTAGATTATTATTTTGAAATTCCTTTAATTTTTATTAAGACATTATCCATCTTTTTACTAACCTTTTCCCTTTTAGGGGGATTTTATTTGATTTTTTATTTTTATTTTATAGACTTTGAAAGGGAAATTCCTTTTAAAAGATATCTGCCTTTTGTTGGAATCCTTATAGGACTTTATTTTCTTTATTTCTTTTTTATTTTTACCTCAATATAATCTATTTTAGAAGGAATTCCTTTTAATCCTTTTAAGAAGCCCATTATTAAATTTAGAAGAAGTTTTTGAATAAAGTGTTTTAGGGGAATTTCTTGAAAGTTGATCTTTAATTCTATTTCTGGCTCTGAGTTTTTTCTTAATTTTTCTTTGAGATAATTTAGGATTTTATCTTTTTCTGAGGGATGCACTATTAACTCTAAGTTAGGAATCTTTTCTTGGATTTCTTCCGGATTATCTTCTTCTTTTAAAACCCATATCTTGGGGATTCCCTCCCAAGATTTAAACCCTTCTAACAACAAAAGATCACAATCCCAATAGAGATCTTTGAGAAGATTTAAAAGGGCCTTTCTGTTCTTGGGAATTTTAGGGAGATAGAGCGTAAGGAGATAACTTTGAAGAAGGCCAATTTTTTCGGTTTGGGCCTCTTTGTATCTCCAGGTATCAGTTCCCTCCCTATCGGTAAAATTAGCTTCTTCTTTGGTAGACTTAACTACTCCTACTTTAAAACCCTCTTTGGAAAGTTTTTGACAAAGAAAGGTTCCGAGAGTAGTTTTTCCCGAGTTATGATGCCCACAAAGAGCTATAATTAACACAGAAACTTATTTCAAAGAAAGGGTTTCTCCGGGGTTTAAAGGAATGACCTCTGGTTGATAGGGATACTTAGAGAGTTCCTCTACAAATTCTTCTACTGTTCCAGTGAGAATAGGAAAAGTTCCGTAATGCATGGGAATAACTTTTTTGGGTTTAAGGAGTTGACAAGCCTTAGCAGCCTCCCTTGGTCCCATTACATAGTGATCCCCTATAGGAAGGAGAGCTAAATCCAGAGGATAAAGTTCTCCGATTAAGGACATATCTCCGAAAAGACCTGTATCTCCAGCATGATAAATCCGGAAGTCCTTTTCTAAGGTAATTACGAAACCACAAGGTTCTCCGGCATACCTTCCGTCCGAAAAGGAGGAACTGTGAAGAGCAGGGACCATTGTAAAAATAAGATCACCAGCTCGGTAATTCCCACCAATGTTCATCCCAATAACTCTGGGTAAACCTTTTTCTAAGAGATATTGTTGAATTTCATGAATAGCTATCACTTCAGTTACAGAGCTCCGAGCTAATTTAGCTACTTCTCCTAAGTGATCTCCATGGGCATGGGTAATTAGAATATAATCATAGGGACCTAAATCTACATCTTTTGGAGCTTTAGGATTAAAAATCCAAGGATCAATAAGAATTTTTTTTCCTTCAAAAGTAGTTATTTTAAAACAGGAATGTCCAAGAAAAGTTATCTCCATGGAGAATTAAGTTTTTTAAATTTTAAAAGCGGGCGACGGGATTCGAACCCGCGACCTACAGCATGGCAAGCTGTCGCTCTACCAAGCTGAGCTACACCCGCTTCTCCGTTAAAAATAACCCAATTTTTCTTTTTGTCAAGTTGCTATTTTAATATTTCATAAGAAATCCATACTTCATAACGTAACCTCAACTTTATTAAGGCCTCTGCATAAGAGGTTGGGTGGTGACTCCATGCCATATCTATTCCTTTCAATCTGTGCGTCCATGATTTTGTTCTCTGATATGCCCCCATTTTTTGGAACATTATAAATACGAACTTTTGTTTGTAATAAAACTAATGCACCCAAACTTTGTAATAAAATATTTACAAACCATCTTTAAAAACCTCATAAAGCGTATTTCCTCCAAGACTGCTTCTATTAACCTCCTTTGCCTGTCTTGGATTTTCAAAAATATTTCTCCTAAGGTATTCTTCTCTAAGTTTATTATGTAAGCTTTCTAAGGTTCTATTTTGCCATGGACTGCCTTTTTCAATAAACTTATGGCATATACCAAGTTTTTTCTGACTTGATAGAACGATAATACCTGTATTTCAAGTTTTTTTAGTAAAGAATTCTTTTAAGACGAAGGTTTTTGTTTTCAAGTCCTTTAAGTCTTTTGGGTTTATGTTTCTACTGAGAGAGTATTTACAACAGACTCCTGCAGTGGAATTGCTTGGAAGCAGGTCAGCTGTTTTATGGCTTAGGGTTTACAATGTAAAGGGTTATTGTTAAAAAATAAGATCCTTGGGAATGTTCGGATGCATGATAACTATAGAGGCAATAAAACTGCTCACGGGTTATGGAAAGTCACTTCTTTCCAAAATAGTCCTGTTTAATATTAAATTAAGAGATAAAATAGCAGAGGTGAGGGGATGCGAGTTTTCTCAGACAAAATAAAGCGGTTCATGTGGGACTTATCAGGTGCCTTTGGAGATATAGGTGTTTTTTTTCCTATTGCCATTGCCTTAATAGCCAAAAATGGTTTTAATCCCACCGCACTCTTTTTAATGGCAGGGCTTTTTTATGTAGCCTCGGCCTATTATTTCAAAATTACAATGCCAGTTCAACCCTTAAAGGCAATGTCAGCTATTGCCATTGTCACAGGGCTAAGTAGTCAGGTTGTTAACTCCGTTGATTTTGTTATGGGAATTATCCTCCTTATTATAGCTTTTACAGGATTAAGTGTAAGGCTGGGGAGAATTTTTCCTGTCTCGGTAATAAGAGGAATCCAACTTGGATTGGGTATGACGCTTATTAAGACATCCTTAAGCCTAATAAATGATAATATTTTTATGGCCTCAATGGCTGGAGTAGTCTTGATAATATGTGTTTTTCTCCTTAAATAAATACCTCCCCTAATACCTGTTATGGTGTTTGGATTAGTTATTTCCCTCAGAGAAATTGAACTATCTGGAATAGGACCTGTGGCTTTAACACCAGTTATTCCTGACCTAAATAGTCTATGGATAGGTTTTACTATGCTCGTTTTACCCCAAATAGGATTAACCTTTGGTAATGCCATAGTTGCAACTGAAGCAACAGCCAGAATTCTCTATGGGGAAAGGGCCAAGAAAGTAAATCTTAAAAGTATCCCCCTTAGTATGGGCCTTGCTAATATTTTATCTGGGATAGTAGGAGGGGCTCCAATGTGCCATGGTTGTGGAGGACTTACAGCCCATTGCAAATTTGGAGCAACCAGTGAAAGATCAAGTTATATTATCGGTTTTACCCTCATCGGACTGGCAATTCTTTTCGGACATTCTGGATTATCCAGAATATCAGCCTTTCCCAAAAGCATCCTGGGAGTCTTACTCTTTTATGTGGGGGTCCAGCACTCACTTTTTATAAAGGACATTTTAAAGGAAAGAACATCCCTTATGATTGCCTTAATTACCGCTTTTTTAGGTTTTTTATCCAATAATCTTACTATCGGTTTTCTAACAGGTATAATTCTCTATAACCTCTTGAGAGTTCTTTCTAAAATCTATCAGGAATCTTAGAGAGATCCCATAGGGAGAAGAAGGTTAATCTCCCTATGGGAATAAATAAATTATTCTGATTTGGGGGGTGCTAAAGCCTCACAGAGTTTTACTATTTTTTCATATTCTTCATTTATTTTATTTTGAATTAGCTCAAATTCTTCAGGTTTTAAATGTCTAAATCTTCTTTGAAGTTTTAGATATTCCTCTACTGGTTTAGGTTTGTCTACCTTTCTATTGAGAATATAATACTTTCCATCAATGACTTCATAAAGGGGAAACATTCTTGTTTCCACTACTAATCGACAAAGTTTAATGGTATCCTCTGATTTAGAACCCCATCCTGTAGGGCAAGGAGAGTAGACGTGAATAAAAGCTGGCCCTTCTACGAGAGAAGCTTTTTTTACTTTATTTATGTAATCCATATAAAAGGCAGGGCTTGCTGTAGCAAAATAGGGAATATTATGAGCTGCAATAATGCCACCTAAATTTTTTTTCCAAGTGATATTCCCATGAATGACCTTTCCAGCTGGAGAAGTAGTAGTGTGAGCTAAAAAGGGAGTTCCTCCTGATCTTTGAACCCCTGTATTCATATAAGCTTCATTATCCAGACAGATATAAATAAAGTTATGCCCCCTTTCTAAAGCTCCGGAAACAAATTGAAGTCCAATATCAAAGGTTGCTCCATCTCCGCCAAAGGCTACAATATTTATCCTTTCCTTTTTAGAAATCTTGCCCTTTCTTTTTAAAGCTTTGATAGCTGCTTCAATTCCTGAAGCAACGGTAGCAGGATTTTCAAAGGCTACATGGATCCAGGGTACTTTCCAAGAAGTATACGGAAAGGGACTGGTAATAATTTCCATACAGCCAGTAGAGGAAACAGCAATAGTATTAGGACCTAAAACCTTTAAAGCTAACTTTAAAGGTAAAACGGTTCCACAACCTTGACATCCCCTATGTCCAGGGGCTAACCAATCTTCCTTAGGAAGTTCCTTAATATTAAGCCCTTTAAATTTAGCTAATTCTGGCCTCATAGCTCTACTCCTTTGCTCCAAAAATTTCATAAGCAAAATTGGGTTTTCTTTTTATAAAATCAAAAGTCTTTTCCAAAATTTCTTCAAAATCTTCCACTGCTATATCTCTTCCTCCTAAAGCCCCAATTAAATTTAAAATTTTTGGTCTTTTATTGGACTGGTAAAGAACTGATCGCACCTCAATCCCCACAGGGCCACCACTAGCTCCAAAACTCATAGCCCTATCAAAAACACAGAGAGCTTTAACCTTACCTAAGGCTCTTAGGAATTCTCGAGTAGGAAAAGGCCTCCAGAGACGAATCCTTAGAAGACCTACTTTTTTTCCTTTCTCTCTTAGTCTATCTACCGCATTCATAGCTGTTTCACTAAGACTTCCCATAATAACAAGTCCTACCTCAGCATCTTCCATTTTATAAGTTTCTATAGGTTGATATCTTCTTCCTGTCAATTTCTCTAAGTCCTTCCAAGCTTGAATTATTATGGGATAACTTTTCTTAAAGGCTTCATCTTGGGCTTTCTTAGCTTCTGTATAAATTTCAGGAACTCCAATAGCTCCTATAGTAATTGGCTTCTTTGGATCCAGTTTATACTTCATTTTTAGAGGAGGTAAATACTTGTCCACTAATTCCTGATCCAAAAGCTCTATGGGCTCTACTACATGGGTTACAATAAATCCATCTAAATTAACTGCTACAGGAAATAAAGTCTTTTCAGCTACTTTATAGGCATGATAAATAAGATCCACAGCCTCTTGTCCATTCTCAGCAAAGGTTTGGATCCAACCTAAATCTCTTATGGTCATTACATCTCCATGGTCATTCCAGATACTAATAGGAGCTGAAATAGCTCTATTGGCAATTACCATTACAATAGGTAGTCTAAAAGCTGAAGCAATTGGAAGCATTTCATACATAAAAAGTAGACCCTGCGCAGAAGTTGAGGTGAAAGTTCTGGCTCCAGTGGCTGCTGCACCTATACAGGCACTCATAGCTGCATGTTCAGACTCAACAGGCATGTATTCCGCTTCAAGCTCTCCATTATTTACCAAATGGGCTAAATGTTCCACTATATGGGTTTGAGGGGTAATAGGATAAGCTGAAATTACATCTACTTTACATTGAGCTACTGCATCCGCTATGGCTATAGAAACCTCTTTGGCTATCTTTTTTCCCATACTAAGCCTCCTCTAAAACCATAGTAATAGCTTTTTTGGGACAAATATCAGCACAAATACCACAACCCTTACAATAATTTAAATTACAAATAAAATATCCCTCCTCGTTTTCCTCATAAGCAGGCTCAGGACACATTAGATAACACTGAGCACACTTAATACATTTTTCCTTATCCAAAACCGGTCTATGGGACCTCCAGTCTCCAGTTTTAAATTTAACCGAATTACCTGGCTCTAAGATAAAAGTGCCAATAGATAGGTTCTTCCAACTCATTAACCCTTGGTCCTTAGGCATAGCTCAACTCCTTATTCGTAGATTTTAGTTTCTTTAATAGCCCGATGAAGGGCTTGGATATTTTTTTCAGCTAATCTTCCAAATCTCTCTTTTAAAGCTTCTTCCATATAGGAGGCTTCTACTAATCCGGTTGCGGCAATAAAGGCTCCAAGCATTGTGGTATTAGTAATAGGCACTCCAAGTTCCTCTAAGGCAATTTTAGTGGCATCCACCAAAGCTAATTTTCCCTCATAGCCTCCTAAGATTTTTCTTATCTCCCCTTCAGAGAGGGCATTATTAAGAATAGCTATTCCTCTTTCTTTTAAGCCAGCAGTAACTTTTACGGTCTTTGGAAGACTCGGATCCAGAACTAAAATTATATCAGGGCTATAAATCTTTTCTCTGGTTTTGATAGGGCTATCGCTGATTCTGGCAAAGGCTTGAACTGGAGCCCCTCTTCTTTCCGGACCAAAACTCGGAAAAGCCTGAGCATATTTGCCCTGATTAATAGCCGAAATAGCAATTAATTCAGCTGAAGTAACACCTCCTTGTCCCCCCCTTCCATGTAGCCTTATCTCTATCATAGACCACTCCTTTTAGTTTTTTTTAAAAAATATAAAAAAACATAAAAAAAAGAAAAGTCAATAGTTTTGTGAAAAAAAATACATAGTTAGGATCTCCCATAGCTCAACAAGAAAGGTTTTTATTTACTTTAAATCTTGGATACTTCTCTTGACAATTATGAAAAGAAGAGTATTCTAAACAAAAAACTTTGAAAAAATGGGCGGATAGCTCAGGGGGAGAGCATCGGCCTTACAAGCCGGGGGTCAGAGGTTCGAATCCTCTTCCGCCCATTTTATTTTCTTGAAAAGGCCCCTGTAGCTCAGTAGGATAGAGCGTGAGATTCCTAATCTCAAGGTCGCAGGTTCGAGTCCTGCCAGGGGCGCTTTTCTCTAAATAACTGAGATTATAGTTGGGGGCTATAGAAGGGAGTATCTCCTATGCTTTTAGAGGTTTTAGTGAAGGGCTTGAAAGTCCTGGAGTGAATAGGGTGATTTCTAAAAAGGTCTTGTGGGCTTGTTAGTCAGAAACTTCAAAAAAAGGTCTCTTGATTTTTAAAATTTAGATATTAAGTTTTTAAATTAGAGATCTTTGAAAAGATGGGGGCGATGAGGGTTAGACGGGGGTAGGTAGGATTAAGCCGCAGGTCGTGGTCGCACTCGCCACGTAAAAAAGGGTGCAAAAACACAAAAGCCGACGAATACTCCTACGCTTTGGCTGCCTAAGATAGTGCAGCCACGTTCTTTGAGGAAGGCCTTCCGGCCTCAAGGGATGTGATGAAGGAAGGCTTTGGAGGCTTTGAGAGGCAGACTCAAAGCCTCCGAGAGATTTTCTGCCTGGCTGATGTCCTTGGTGCTTGTGACGAGGGCTCGGCGAGATTTATCCACAAGCTAAGCCTGTAGGGGTTTAATCTGAACTATCCTCGGACGCGGGTTCAATTCCCGCCGCCTCCACCAAAAATAATATTCATTCCTTTCCAAAGTCTCATCCAAAATAAGCTTCCATTCTTAACTTATCTTTATTTTCCTCATAGGAAATTTTTTTTAATGGTTTTCAATCTAAGGATAACAATTTCCCCAGGAGGATTGGAAAGAATAAGTTTTAGCTCTTTTTTTCAAGGTCCCTAATAGTTTGAGTTCTAGGAAGATAGCCTTTGAAGGCGAAAAGGGTAGAAGTAAAGGGAGAATCAGAGGAGTGGAAGGTATTTCTTTCAAGTTGCTAAGAATTTCAGGTTGCTAAAAAGATAAAATAAAATTATAATTGAAAAATTCTTAAACAAAGAAGGAACATTTAGAGGAAGTTTTGGTGGATTCTATTCCTTTTTTAGATCTTAAGCGGGCTTGGGATTTTTATGGTCATGAGATTGAAACATCGGTAATTAGAGTTTTAAGGAAGGGTATCTATTTAAATGGACCGGAGACCAAGGATTTAGAGGAGGAGTTAGCTAATTTTATAGGGGTCAGATTTGCTATAGGAGTATCTTCAGGGACCGAAGCTCTTTACTTAATTTTACGGGCTTTGGATTTGCCCTTAGGGAGTGTAATTTTACTTCCCTCTTTTACCTTTGTAGCTACTGCAGAGGTGGTCTTAAGAGCTGGATTAAAGCCAGTTTTTGTTGATATAGAAGAAGATTCGGTAAACTTAGATCCCTTCCATCTTCAGGAGACCTATAGAAAATGTAAAAAGGAAGGTTTGAAGGTTTCTGGAGTGATAGCAGTAAGTCTTTTTGGTATTCCAGCTAAACTTTTAGAGATCTTCGAGTTTTGTAAGAGAGAGGGGCTTTTTTTGATAGAAGATATCTGTCAAGCCTTTGGGAGCTCCTATTTTGGAAAAAAGGTCGGCTCTTTCGGAATAGCCAATGCTACTTCCTTTTATCCTACTAAAAATCTTTCTGCCTGTGGAGACGGAGGAATGGTTTTTACTAACGATGAAGGTTTAGCCGAAAAAATAAGAATCCTAAAGGAACATGGGCAAAGTAAACCTTATTTTTATGAATATCCTGGGGTAAACGGAAGGATTGATGAAATTCAATGTTCTATCTTGAGGGTTAAGTTTAAATATTTTGAAAGGGAGAAGGAAAGGAGAAAAATTTTAGCTGAAAGATATGAAGAAGCCCTGCGGGATCTCTTAGGGAAAGTCCAACTTTTAAAAATTCCTCAAGGAGGAGAGCCTGTCTTTTCCATCTTTTCCCTAAGGGTAACCCAAAGGGAAGCCTTAAGAGATTACTTAGAAAAGAATGGAATCCCTACCAGAATTTATTATCCTTTACCTCTTCACTTACAGCCCCTTTATAAAAAATTAGGTTATAAAGAGGGCGATCTTCCCAAGACAGAGAAACTTTCCCGAGAAATTTTAAGTCTTCCTTTTTTTCCCTATCTAAAAGAAGAAGAGGTAGATTATATTGTAAAGAAAATTAAGGCCTTTTATGGGGGATAAAGAATGAAGATAGGAGTTTCTGTTCCCATTGATTTATTAAAAGAGAAATATCTTTCTTCTATTCTTCAGCATAAGATTTTGGTAGAAATAGTCATAAAGGCTGAACATTTGGACGGATGGGAAAGAAAAACTTTTAGAGAACTTGCTCGGATTTTAAAGGAGGAAAAAATAGAATTAACTGTTCATCTTCCCTTTATGGATCTTTCCTTAGCAGCTTTAGATTCTTGGATTAGAAGAATAAGTTTAAAAAGGCTTTTTCAGGCTCTGGAAGTAGCGGCTTTGTTTAATCCCTTTTATTGTGTTTTTCATAGTGGTTATCATCCCGATTACCATAGGGAGCCTAAGGAGCTTTGGAGGAGGATTTTTATAGAAGAGAGTTTGCCTGAGATTTTAGAATTGGCTAAAAGTTTAGAATTAAAGCTACTGTTAGAAAATGTTTTTGAACCTCTACCAGAGTTTGTAGAGCCTATTTATGTAAGCTTTAAAGAGGAATTAGGCTGGTGTTTTGATCCCGCCCATGCCAGAGTTTTTTCCGAAAGGGAGGAACTTTTTTGGTTACAAAAACTTTATCCCTATTTAAAGGAGATTCATTCTCACGATAACTTCGGAAAATGGGATGACCACTTAGCTGTAGGAAAGGGAATTCTTAAATTTCCGGAGATTCTATCCTTTTTAAAAGAGAAAAATCTTAACCCCCTCTTTATTATTGAAGCCCGAGGAGAAGAGGAAGTCCTCTTTTCTTTGAATTACCTTAAAGACCTTTGCGAATCTTTTAAAAAGGAAAAAGAGAGGCCTGACTCAGGGGATCTCTGAGTGGACAGTTTTTTCAAAACAAGACCTTCACACCCCTTTGGGTACTTGGATTAACAGATTGGAAGTAGTTTTTTAAGGGTCGGAGTGAATAGATAAAAAAAATGAAAAATAAAAATTTTTGGATAGTTTGGTTAATTTTTTTAAGTCTTTTAGGAAATTGTTTTTTATTAACTCTTAATGCTCAAGAAAACAAGGAGGAAGAGCTCTCTGAGCATATTGAAAAAGTGGAAGTTCTTCCTGAAGAGATAGTAAAGAACCTTTCGCCGGATGTGAATTCCCAAATTGCCTTTTTTGTAAAGTATTTTACTAATGAAAAGCGAGAGGTTGTGGAGAGATGGTTTAAAAGGTGTGGCCCCTTTTTACCTTACTTTAAAGTTATTTTTAGAGAAGAAAATATTCCGGAAGATTTGATTTATCTTGCTATGGTAGAGAGTGGATGTAATCCCTTTGCGGTCTCTAAGGCTGGAGCTGTAGGGATTTGGCAGTTTATAGAAAAGACAGGTAAAGTTTATGGACTAAAAATTGATTTTTGGATTGATGAAAGAAAGGATTTTGTTAAATCTACTTATGCTGCGGCTAAATATCTTAAAAAACTTTATGAAATCTTTGGAGACTGGAGATTAGTTGTAGCCAGTTATAATGCTGGAGAAGGAAGGGTTTTACGAGCCCTTAGAGCTAAAAATTTTATAGATTACTGGAAACTTATGATGAGCGGCTCTATTCCTATGGAGACCTTTGCTTATCTTCCTCAGTGGTTAGCGATAACTCTTATAGCTAAGGATCCCTTAAAATACGGATTTACTCCTCTAAATGAAACTCCCTGGGATTATGTAGAAATTTCCGTCCCTGGGGGATTAGATTTAAGGGTTTTTGCCTTAGCTGGAGATATTGATTTAGATACCCTTAAGAAACTTAATGCTGAATTGAGAAGGGAGTTTACTCCTCCTGGAGGAACTTACCCTCTTAAAGTGCCTTTTTCTTCAGCTAAAAAACTATCAAGCAACCTGAAAAACCTATCCCTTAAGGAAATTTCTCTTAATACTCCAATGGGTAAAGTTAGTCTTTGGACCCTAACTGAAAAGGAAGAAATTCAGGAAATCCCGGAGGAAAACTTTTTTATTAATTCTAAATCTAATAGGAAGGAAGGCAAAAATATTAACTCCCAAAAGAAAAAAAGCTCAACTACTTCTTCAAAAACAAAGTCTAAAACTCAATCCAGAAAAAAGAATCTAAAGAAAAAGAGATAGACTAATTAGGTTAAGTTTTTTAATTTTTCTAAAAATTCTTCGGCTCTATCTAAATTATCGAAATGAAAGATAAAGCAAGGTTTTTTGTTTTTTTGCTTTATTTCTACCTTTATGCCTAAGAGTTTACTAATTTCTTCAGAGAGGGCTAAAAGATCGGGATCTAAAGAAGGTTTAGATTGTTCTTGAGGTTCTCTTTTAAGTTTTTCTATCAATTTTTCTGTTTCCCTAACGGAAAGATTTTTTTCTAAGATAAGCTTTCTTATTCTAAGTTGAAGATCTTCAGAGGGTATGGACAAAAGGGCTTTAGCATGTCCTGTAGTTAAACGTTCCTCTAAAAGATCTTCTTGAATTTCCTTAGGAAGTTTTAAAAGCCGAAGAAAGTTGGCTACCGTTGCCCGATCCTTTCCGACTTGATTAGCAACTTCTTCTTGTGTAAGTCCGAATTGGTTAATAAGCGTTTTATAGGCTAAGGCTATTTCTATGGGATTTAGATCTTTTCTTTGAAGATTTTCTAAAATTGAAATTTGTAAGGCAGCTTCATCTGAGAGTTCTTTAATAAGAGCAGGAACTACTTTTAGCCCCAATTTTTTAGCTGCTCTAAGCCTTCTTTCTCCAGCTACACATTCATAAAGGTCTTCGGTAATTTTTCTTACTACAATTGGCTGAATAATGCCTCTTTCCTGAATAGATTTTACCAACTCTTGAAAGGATTCGTCTTCTTTAAAGGTGATGCGGGGTTGATAACTAAAGAAGGTAATCTTATCCGTAGGAAGCTCGGCATAACCTTTGGAAGAGTCCTTAGAGGAGGTGAAATCCTTTTCTAAGGAAAGATCTGGAAGAAGTTCTGAAAGCCCCCTACCTAATACCTTTCTTTTTTCTTTAAGAGACATTTTTATTCTCTAAGAAGAGTAGGTAAAAATTCTTTAGCTATTTCTTTTTCTATTTGATAGGCTAAAGATAAAACCAATTCATCTTTAAAATTGGGCCCCATAATTTGAATACCTACAGGCAAGTTTTGAGAGGTTAGGGCTATGGGTAAACTAAGGGCCGGAATTCCCGCTAAATTAGCCGGAATAGTAAAAATATCAGAAAGATACATCTGTAAAGGATCCTGGAGTTTTTCTCCTAATTTAAAAGGTGGGGTAGGGGTAGTCGGTCCTAAAATTAAATCTACTTCCTGGAAAGAATTTTCAAAATCTCTTTTGATAAGAGTTCTAACCTTAGAGGCTTTTAAATAATAAGCATCATAGTAGCCAGCTGAAAGGGAATAGGTACCGAGCATAATCCGTCTTTTAACCTCTTTACCAAAACCTAAGGCTCGAGTTTTTTTATACATTTCAAGGAGTCCCTTACCCTTAGCTCTAAAGCCGTATTTTACACCATCATAACGAGCCAAGTTAGAGCTTGCTTCAGCTGGAGCGATAATATAATAAACCGCTACAGCGTATTTACAGTAGGGAAGACTAATTTCTTTAAGGGTGTGCTTCTTTTGGAGAAGTTTAATAATCTCATCTAAGGCTTTTTGAATCTCCGGATCTAAATCCTCAGTAAAAAATTCCTTAGGAAGTCCTATTGTATAGGAAGTTGAAAGGTTTTCCTCTATGAATTTAAGGTAGTTAGGAGGTTCCTTTTCCGTTGAGGTAGAATCCTTAGGATCATGACCAGCTATGGCTTGTAAAAGGAGAGTTAGATCCTTAACAGTTAAGGCAAAGGGACCGATCTGATCCAAGGAAGAAGCAAAGGCTACTAAACCAAAACGGGAAACTAAACCATAAGTGGGTTTCATCCCCACAACTCCGCAAAAGGCAGCTGGCTGTCTGATAGAACCTCCAGTATCCGAGCCAAGACTTCCCAATCCCATTCTTAGAGATACCGCTACAGCAGAGCCACCTGAAGAACCTCCAGGAACCCGTTCTAAATCCCAGGGATTTTTAGTAGGGAAAAAAGCTGAATTTTCTGTAGAAGAACCCATAGCAAACTCATCCATATTCGTTTTCCCAAGAAAGACCGCTCCTTCAGTTTTAAGCCTTTCTATCACAGTAGCTGAATAAGGAGCAATGTAATTTTGTAAGATCTTAGAGGCACAAGTGGTAGGATGATCCTTTATCAGAATATTATCTTTAATAGAAAGAGGAATTCCAGTTAAAGTCCCTTTAAAACCATCCTTTCTGCGCTTATCAGCTAATTTAGCCTGCTCTAAAGCCCACTCTTCATTTACGTATAGAAAAGCTTTAACCTTGGAATCGTATCTTTTAATTTGTTCCAGAGAAAGCTGAGTTAACTCTACACTTGAAATTTTCTCCTCTTTTAAAAGATTTAAAGCTTTTTCTATTGTTAAAGCTTTGAGATCCATTTAGGCTTTCCCTCTTTAATTTCCTTTAATGACCTTAGGGACTACCATAAAGGTATCCCTGAGTTCCGAGGTATTTTTAAGGATACCCTCTATATTATCAAAGGACCTTACCTTATCTTCTCTCAAAGGAGTTTTCTTTTTAAAGGGATGAAAGATTGGCTCAACATAGGAGGTCTCTATCTCCTGAAGTTGTTGAAAGTAATCCAAAATTTTAGATAATTCCTCAGTAAAATTTTTCAATTCTTCTTCTTCAAAATCTAGTCTTGCCAGATGGGCAATCTTTTTAACCTCCTCTAAGGTTATAGGCATAGAAAAAACTCCTTTTAAGCCGGGATTTCTTTACCTAAGGTGGTTAGGGCTAAGTTTAGGTGTAAAACACCCTTTAATCCTTGGATAGTATCAGCTAATTCTTTAATTTCCTTAGCCTTACCTTTAACTAAGACAACTTCTAAACAGCGGTTATGGTCTATATGAATATGTTGAGTGGTTATAATTTTATCATAAAAATTGTGTTGCAATTCTATGAGTCTATCCGTTAATTCCCTTTTATGATGGTCATAGAGATAGACTATTACTCCAGCTACTTCCTCCTTAGAAGCTTTCCATTCTTCTTCTACCAGTTTTTGTCGGATCAAATCCCGTATAGCCTCTGAACGATTGGCATATTTTTTTTCTTCTATGTAGACATCAAAGATTTTTAAAAGATCTTCAGGGATGGAAATTCCAAACCGGACTATCTTCGTCATATTATTGTATAATATACAATAAGAATTTTTTAGGTCAACAGGCTAAGTGAGGATTACCCTTAGGCTGATAATAGGGCTTTTAATCCAGGTGGAACCTTAGTCTTCCTTAAGTATCTTATAAGGTTTCATAAAATTTACCGGAAGCAAGAAAATTAGAGATATTTGGCTAAACTCATATCTGAGAAGAGGGCTGAAGCTCTTAAGGCAGCATCATAGGCAATGCTTAAGCTTTGAAGCCGGCTGGCTAATTTAGCTAAATCGGCACTTTCTACCTCTCCTAAATTACTCTCTAAGGTTTGTTTAAAATCTTGAAAGAGATTTTTTTTGGTTTCCAAATGGGCCATCTTAGCTCCAATATCTCCACGTTTTCCGGAGATATAATTAAAAATTTCGTCCAATTTGCCTATGGCTGATTGAATGTTATAACTCTCTTTTTGATAATCTATGTTATTATCCTCAAGAAGGGTTCTTTTAAGAGAAAGAAGGGTTTCAAAAAGTCCAGAATCCGTAAAAATTTTTTGCCCACTTTCTCCTATAGTGATTTTAGCATTTAAGTCATAACCTATAGTGTAATCCTCTTGAGAACCTAAATAAATAACTTTTTCTATAACCTGCCCGTTAGGGAGAGTTTCTTTAACCAATTTAAAGGGAGCCTCTCCTGGAAGATAACCTGTAGTTTTCTGACCACCAAAGAGATATTTCTCTCCTAACTGAGAATTGGAAAGAGCTAAAAGGGCTTGCACAATATTGTCTATCTCCATTGCAGAGGCCCTTCTGGCATTGGCATCTTGATTAGCATTGCTAGCTTGAATAGCTAAAATCTTAGCTCGAGCAACCAGATCCTCTACTTGAGAAAGAGTAGATTCCTGAGCCTTTAAAAAGGCATAACCTTCATCTATAGCTCTGCTATAACGATCTATCCGAGAAATTCCTTGTTTATAGTTAAGAGAAATTACTACAGAGGGAGGGTCGTCTGAGGGTCTCAAGAAATTTTTTCCAAAAGAAATCTTTAACTGAGAAAGGGTTATTTCAGTAGAAAGTCTGTTCAGATCCGCTAACATAGAGCCAAATTTTGTATTCATTCCTATTCTCATTAAGGATCACCCCCTATCTTTTAGCACTAATTAAAGCTTCAAACATATCCTCTACTGAAGCTATCACTTTAGTGGTAGCTATAAAGGCTTGTTGATACTTAATAAGATTGGTCATTTCCTCATCCAAGGATACCCCGGAAATACTATCTTTAATAGTTTGAAGTTGCCTTAGAAGGTCCTCAAGAAAGGATTGGCTTTCTTTAGCTGTTTTAGTGGTAGTTCCTATTTCTCCAACCATACTGGCATAGTAATTTTCTAAGGTAGAAAGATTAAGGTTTTCACGAGTAAGGGTGGTTGAATCCGCTATAGTTTGAGCTATCCGGTTATCTCCCCTTTTTAAAATGTAGGGGTTGAGGGTGTGAATAAGACCATTGTCGGTATCCTCTTTTAAAGAAAGTTTAGAAAAGAGAAAAGAGACTATGTTTTGAGAAGGGATATTGCTTTCTAAGGAGAAAAAGAGAATTTTAGGCTTGTTAGGATTACTATCAAAAGTAGTATCCTTAATTTTAATATAGAGTCTATTAGAGTTATCTAAACCTGCTGAGAAATCCTTAGTTCCGTCGTTATCAAGGTCTAAGTTATTTAACCAATTAATTAGGTCTTGAAGAGTAGTAAGAGATTGAGTAGTCGTAGTTAAAGAATTTCCATCTTTATCATAGATTGTTAAAGTAAGGTTTTGGTTTAAAAAAGAGGGATTCCCAGAAATAGAATAATCACTCCAATAGTAATAGGTATTAGTATTTTGATCATACTTTAAATAGTTCTTATTGATAATGGGGTTAGGAAAGTCTCTTTCTGGTTGAGGTTTAGTATCTTCTAAGATAAAGCTTTGGGTGTGATAGAGTCCAGTGGTTTCAACTATAAGTTTTCCTTCTCGATCTAAACGGGCGGAAAGAGCCCATTGAATATTTTCAGGGGCATTAATAGTTTGAAAAATTTGAAAGAGGCTTTTGTCAGTTAAAAATTCTATTCTAAAAGGGTCAGTTGATGGATTATGGGAGTCTGTATCAATGGGAGAGCCCTTTTCATCAAAAAGATAAGCCGAAAGCTCACCAGCCTTAAGCCCAGCTATTCCTGAATTAGTTCTTATTACTCCCATAGCTCCTTCATAAAGACTGTCCCCATCATCAGTGAGTTCTATAGTAAAGTAGATAGCGTTAGAAAGAGCAATATCCTCTGAAGGATCAAGCCAGATATAAAATTTGTCTCCTAAAATATCGGCTTTAAGACCAGAAACATTATTAAAGTTGCTTATTAAATCATTTAAGGAATTCCCAGAGTTAACAAGGTTTGAACCAATTAGATTACCTTGAGAGTCGTAAAATTTCACTGTATAAGTTACATTAGAAGCCGATTGAATATTTCTATCTCCTACATAAAGGGATGGTTTTAATAAAGGTTCAAGCCCTGAGGTTATCCTATATTCTGTTGATCCGTTCCATCTAAAGGAAGGAAGAAAAATGTTTTGACTTTTTAGATAGGAGATAAAGCTATCATTGGGAGAGTTTGGATCAGATCCTCCTCCAAGGCTTTCACCTATTTCAAAACCATAGACTGAGGTTTGGTTAGGTTCAAGCTTTAATACTAAATGTCCAAATTCATCTTGATAAGCCCTAAGGAAGGGCAAGCGGTTAAGTTTATAAATAATACTTCCGAAGTTATTTTGAGGAGGATTTATTTCTATTTGATAAGCTTTAATTTGGTTGTTCCATTCAATGAGAGGGTTAATTCCTGAAGTTCCTTCATTAACTTCAAACCAAAAGGCACCTTCTGGGGCTTTACTTTTTACCAATTCCAAACGCAAAATTCCGTTTTCTAAGGTAGCTTTAATTCCGTTAGAGCCATCCAAAAGATTAGGTAGGTCAGAAATCTTTGTGCCCTGAGGAATAACTAAGGGAGTTCCTAAATTATTGCCATTTGCGTCTTTAAAAGTGATAGTTAGATTTCCAGAAAGGGTTCCGTTAGGATCAAGATAGGTGCCTTCATAAAGGGGGAGAGGGGGATAGGGATAAGCCTTACCTTTATCCTCATAAGGTCTTAGAAAAATTGCGGTAGTTTGGAAGGTTTGATTAAGGGAGACTTGATTTTGGCTTCTAAAAATCCCAAAAAGGGGAGTTTGGGTGCGAAGAGCTGAGACATCCAATTTTCCGGAAGAAATAAGTTCGGGTTTCTGAATCAGAAGGGAGTTAACTTGGAAATCGGCAGGATCCGTTCCTATAAAAAAGAGATTTATTCCCGTCGAGAGAAGGATACCTGAGGTATCGTTAGAAAAAGCAAAACTAATTCCTTCTTGGGCTTGAAAGACCAAACGTCCGCTTCTGATA
>FWWL01002242.1_pt1 | contig 22305 bp, 21 predicted proteins | sample 2228331 | NCBI WGS metagenome assembly FWWL01 (sample SAMEA103939775, study PRJEB20133) | metagenome | reverse complement strand
CCTTCTAAGCGGTAGGTCGGGGGTTCGAATCCCTCCGGGCCCGCCAATCCTGAAGGCAACCCCCGGGTCCCGAGAACCGGGGTGGCTTAGGCGAAATGGGTGGGGACGAACCCAAAACCCAGCTCCTAAACCGGGCGGAAGCCCGGTGGGCCATCCTCCGGGATGCCCTTTATAACCCCCAGGAGTGGGCCTCCGAGGCCGGGAGGACCTGGAGCGCGCCCTCGGTCCCGAGGGCTGGCTTGGGGAGTTTGGGCTACAATAGGAGATGGCCCCAGGGTGGGCGCGCGGTCGCGCCCGGGGGACCTGCCCCCCGGGTGAGGAAAGTCCGGGCACCATAGGGCGGGGTGCCAGCTAACGGCTGGGCGGGGTAACCCGACGGAAAGTGCCACAGAGAAGAGACCGCCAGCGGCCCCCCCAAGGGGGGGTGCGGGCAAGGGTGAAACGGTGGGGTAAGAGCCCACCGCCTGGCCTGGCAACAGGCTGGGGCACGGCAAACCCCACCCGGTGCAAGGCTCGGTAGGGAGGAAGGGCTTGCCCGGCCCGCTAGAACCTCCGGGATGAGCCGCTTGAGGCCACGGGCGACCGTGGTCCCAGAGAGATGACCGCGGAAACAGAACCCGGCTTACGGCCCACCCTGGGCCCGAAGGCCACGCCCTTTAAGGGCGTGGCCGCTCTTTTTGCCGGGGGTGTGGGAATAAGGTGGGGTGTAGGTGGGAGATAGTGGAAAACGGTGGGGAACGGTGTTATACTTTCTCCCAGAAAACCTTCCAGGGGCATGGCCCAAATCGGAGCCAGGGGGAGGCCCTAAACCAGGGAAGGTGGGAGAGGGTGGGAGATGCCCTTCGGGGAGTACCAGTACAGCCTGGACGATAAGGGACGGGTGGTCATCCCCGGCCCTTTTCGCGATTTCCTCGAGGACGGCCTGGTGCTCACCCGGGGCATGGAGGGTTGCCTCTACGTCTTCCCCTCCGACCGCTGGCGCAAGATTGAAGAGCAGCTGGTGGGCCTGCCCCTCACCGACGCGGAGGCCCGGGCCTTCGTCCGCTTCTTCTACTCCGGGGCCCACAAGACCCGGATGGACAACGCCTCCCGCATCCTCATCCCACCCCCCTTGCGCCAGTTCGCCGGGCTGAAGGAGGGCGGGGACGTGGTCATCGCCGGCGCCCCGGGCAGGTTGGAGATCTGGAGCTTGGAGCGGTGGTGGCAGGCCATAGAGGAGATTTTGAAACGCCCCCCGGCCCCAGAGGCCCTGCGGGGGCTCGTGGGATAGGGTATGGAGATTGTGAAACATATTCCCGTTCTGTACGAAGAGGCCCTGGACCTCCTGGCGGTGCGGCCGGGGGGCCTTTACGTGGACGCCACCCTGGGGGGCGCGGGGCACACCCGGGGCATCCTGGAGCGGGGCGGGCGGGTTATCGGCCTGGACCAGGACCCGGAGGCCATCGCCCGGGCCCCCAAGATCCCCGGCCTCACCGTAGTGGAAAGCAACTTCCGCCACCTGAAGAAGGTCTTGCAAGGCCTAGGGGTGGAACGGGTGGACGGCGTCCTGGCGGACCTGGGGGTGTCCAGCTTCCACCTGGAAGACCCCAAGCGGGGCTTCAGCTACGCCAAAGAAGGCCCCCTGGACATGCGCATGGGGGGGGAAGGCCCCACGGCCAAGGAGGTGGTGAACCGGCTTTCCCTGGAGGAGCTTTACCGCATCCTCCGGGAGTATGGGGAGGAGCCGAGGGCCTACCGCATCGCCCAGGCCATCGTGGAAGCCCGGGCCAAGGCCCCCATTGAGACCACCACGGAGCTGGCGGAGATCGTGCGCAAGGCGGTGGGCTTCCGGCAGGCGGGCCACCCCGCCCGCAAGACCTTCCAGGCCCTCAGAATCTACGTAAACGACGAGCTTGGGGCCCTGGAGGACTTCCTAAAGCAGGCGGCGGAGGTCCTGGCCCCCGGGGGGCGGCTAGTGGTCATCAGCTTTCACTCCTTGGAAGACCGGGTGGTGAAGCGCTTCCTCCGGGAAAGCGGCCTCAGGGTCCTCACCAAAAAGCCCATCACCCCCAAGGCGGAAGAGGTGGCCCAAAACCCCAGGGCCCGGAGCGCCAAGCTCCGGGCCGCGGAGAAGGAGGCCCTGTGAGGACCGCCCTCCGCTTCGGCCTCCTCTACCTCCTGGCCCTCCTCCTCCTCTTCGCCTTCGGCCACCGCAACCAGATGGAACGGGCCCGCCTGGAGCGGCTGGAAAGGCGGATAGAAGCCCTGAAGGCGGAGGAGGCCAGGCTCCTCAAGGCCCGCTGGTCCCTAACCCCTCACCGGATCCTGGACTGGGCGGAAAGGAACGGCCTGGTGCCCATGAGCGAGGGGAGGTGGGGGCGGTGACCGCAGGGATCCAGCGGGTGCAGCTGGTCCTACTTGGGGCCTTCTTGTACCTGGTCCTCCTGGCCCTAGGGGTGCACGCCCTGGTGGTCCAAGCCCCAAGGCCCACCCCCGTCCCCAAGGCCCTGCCCGTGCCCCGGGGGGGGCTTTACGCCGCGGACGGGACCCCTCTGGTCCTCACCCTTGACGGGGAGCGGGTTTACCCCTTGGGGGAAAGCGCCGGCCAGCTTGTGGGGTTCGGAGAAAGGCAGAGCGGGCGGGGCCTCGAGGGCCTGGAGCGGGACCTGAACGGGGCCCTGGCCGCGGGGCGCTCCTTCACCCTCACCCTGAACCCCTGGGTCCAGGCCCTGGCGGAGCGGGCCCTCTGGAAGGGGTTCGCCAGAAGCCGGGCCGCCTTCGCCACCGCGGTGGTCCTGGACCCGGAGGGGCGGATCCTGGCGGTGGCCAACGCCCCCCGCTTCCACCCCGAGGCCCCGAGGAAGAACCCTGAGGAGGACCTTTCCTGGCGGAACCACGCCTTCCTGGTCCCCCTGGAGCCCGGCTCCACCATGAAGGCCCTCACCGCGGCCATGCTCCTGGAGGAGGGGGCAGCGGACCTAGGGACGCGGGTGGAGGCCCCCATGGCCCAGGAGGTGGAGGGCTGGACCATCCGGGACGTGGTGCCCCACCCCCCCGTCCTCACCCTGGAGGAGGTGCTCAAGTACTCCTCCAACGTGGGCATCAGCCGCCTGGCGGAAGGCCTACCCAAAACCACCTTCTTTGCCTATATGGAAAAGCTCCATCTCACCGACCCCAAGCCCCTCCCCGGCCTCCGGGTGGCCGCCCCCCTCTACCAGGAACCGGAGACCTGGAGCCGGGCGGCCTACGCCAACCACACCTTCGGCCAAGGGTTTTTGGTGACCCCTTTGCACCTGGCCGCGGCCTTCAACGCCCTGGTGGACGGGCGCTACCGCCCCCCCGTGCTCTTCCAGGGGCAGGAGAGGCCCCCGGAGCGGGTCTTCTCCCAGGAGACCGCAAGGGCCATCCGAAGCGCCTTGGTGCGGGGCCTCGCCCCCCGGGCCCACCTCCCGGGCTACCCCCTCGCGGGCAAGACGGGCACGGCCCAGGTGGTGGTGGAGGGGCGCTACTCCCGGGAGGTCTTCACCGCCTGGTTTGCGGGCTTCGTGCCCGGGGACCGGCCCCTTTTCACCGTGGTGGTGGCCGTGCACCACCCCAAGGGGGAGGTCCACGGGAGCCAGGTGGCGGCCCCCATCTTCCGGGAGCTGGCCGCGGGGCTCTTGGCCTACCGGGGGGTTCCCCCTATGCTGGAGGGCGGTGAGTAGAGGGTGGAAGGCTACGTGAGAGAACTTTCCCCGGAGTGGGTGGCCGAGAAAGCGGGAGGTCGGCTCCACCCCGGCGGGGGGCCCATCCGGGATCTCCACTGGGACAGCCGGGAAGTGACGCCAGGAAGCCTCTTCGTGGCCCTTCCGGGGAAGAGGACCCACGGCCGGGCCTTTATCCCCGAGGCCCGGGTCCGGGGGGCCAGCCTAGTGCTCTCGGACCGGCCCGGGGAGGCCACGGTGGAGGTGGAAGACCCTTACCAGGCCCTCCTCCGCCTGGGAAGCGCCCTAAGGGGGCTCTTCCCTGGAAGGGTCCTGGCGGTGGGGGGAAGCTCGGGGAAGACCACCACCAAGGAGGCCCTGGCCCAGGGGCTCGCCCTCCCCGCCCCCCCCGGCAACCAGAACACCGCCCCGCCCCTGGCCCGCTTCTTCCTCCGCCTGGACCCCAAGGCCCGGGGGGCGGTGGTGGAGCTCGGGGTGGACCGGGTGGGGGAGATGGCGGAGCTCATGGGCCTGGCCCGGCCCCACCTCTCGGTCCTCACCGCCCTGGGCGAGGAGCACCTCGAGGCCTTCGGCTCCCTGGAAGGGGCCATCCGGGAGGAGCTTGGCCTCCTGGAGGCGGAAGAAGCCCTGGTGAGCGAGCTCGCCCTCCCCTACCTCCCAAGGCCCTACCCCACCTACGGCTTCCGGGAAGGGGCCTTCCGGGGGGAAGGCCTGGAGCTTGGCCCGGAGGAAAGCGCCTTCCGCTACCGGGGGCTTCGGGTGCGCGTCCCCTACCCGGGCCTAGGGCCCGCCTACGGGGCCCTGGCCGCCTTGGCGGTGGCCGAGGTCCTGGGGGAGGAGCTGGAGGAGGTGGCCGAGCGGCTTTCCGCCCTCCGCCTCCCCCCGGGGCGGATGGAGCGGAAGGAGGTGGGGGGCGTGGTCTTCCTCAACGACGCCTACAACGCCAACCCCCTCTCCGTGAGGGCGGGGCTACGGTGGCTTGCCGCCCAGCCCGGGCGGAAGTGGGCCGTCCTGGGGGAGATGCGGGAGCTTGGGGGGGAGAGCGAGCGCCTGCACCTGGAGGTGGCGGAGGAGGCGGCGAGGCTTGGCCTAAAGCCCCTCTACCTGGGGGCCTTCGCCAAGGCCCAGGCCGCCTTTGGGGGCGAGGCGGCGGAGAGCCTGGAGGAGGCCCTGGCCTGGCTCAAGGCCCGGGTGGCCCCGGGGGATCTGGTCTACCTCAAGGCCTCGAGGGCCGTGGGCCTGGAAAGGATCTTGGAGCTATGGGACGCTTAGCCTTGCTCCTCTTCCTCGCCGCCTGCGCCCCCCTCACGGCCCAGGCCCTCCTCCCCTACCCCGGGGGGTTCGCGGAAGGGGGGCTGGTGGGAGGGCGCTTCCAGGTGGTCCTGCCGGGGGCCCCCCTCTTCCTGGACGCGGACGAGAAGGCCCTTTACGCCGCCTACCCCTACGAGCTCCTCCGCTACGACGGCCTGGCCCTGGAAAGCCAGCCCCTCCCCGGGGTGCCCACCTTCCTAAGGGCCCGCCCCGGGCTCGTCGTGGGGCTTGGGAAGGCGGTCTACACGGAAAAGGCCCTCCTCCCCTACCCCGCGAAGGACGCGGCCCTGTTGGAGGAAGACCTTTTCTGGGTGGGGGAAGGGGGGCTTTACCGGGAGGGGGTGCGCCTCCAGGAAGGGGACTTCCGCCGGGTGGTGGCCTGGGAAGGCCGGGTGGTGGCCCTGGGAAAGGAGGCCCTCTTCCACCCCGAAGGCCGAAGGGTGCCCCTCCCGGCCCCCGCAGAGGAGGCGGCGGCCACAGCCTGCGGGGTGGCCTTCCTGGCGGGGGGGCGGCTTTACCTCATGCGAGAAACCGGGGCTAAACTCTGGGCGGAAGGCGCAAGGATGGCCGCCCTTGGGGAGCGGGTCTACCTCACCCCGGGGCCCAGGGTGCTGGACTGCCGGGAGGTGGTATGGCCCTAGCCCTTCTCCTTTCCTGGCTCCTCACCGGGTTCTGGATCGCGGGGATGAAGGCCCTGGGCCTGGGCAAGCGGGTGCGCCGGGAGGGGCCCCAAACCCACCTCAAGAAGGAGGGCACCCCCAGCATGGGCGGGGTGGCCTTCCTGCTGGCGGGCTTCCTGGCCTACCTCCTCCTCGGGGGGGATGCCTATAAGGGGCTTTGGCTCCTCGGCCTTGGGTTTGGGCTCCTCGGGCTTCTGGACGACCTCTCGGGGAGCTTCGGGAGGCCCCTTAAGGCTAGGGAGAAGCTTGCGGCCCAGGTCCTCATGGGCCTGGTCTTCGCCCTATGGGCCGTGCGCCAGGTGGCCTACACCCCCTGGCCCATCCTGGATGTCCTCCTCATCCTGCTGGCGGTGGTGGGGGCGGCCAACGCCTTCAACTTCACCGACGGGGTGGACGGCCTCCTGGCCTCCGTGGCCGCCATCCTCCTCCTCCCCTTCTACCCCTACCCCTTGGCCCAGGCCCTCCTGGGGGGCGTCCTGGGCTTCCTCTGGCACAACGCCCCCCCGGCCAAGGTCTTCATGGGGGACGTGGGGAGCCAGGCCCTGGGGGCCATGGTGGCGGGGCTTTTCGTCCTCACGGGAAAGCTCTGGCTCCTGCCCTTAGCGGCCATCGTACCCGTGTTGGAGGTGCTTTCCGTGGTGGTGCAGGTCCTCTACTTCCGGCGCACGGGGAAGAGGCTCCTTAGGATGAGCCCCCTCCACCACCACTTTGAGCTTGTGGGCTGGGGCGAGGCCAAGGTGGTCTTCCGCTTCGCCCTCCTCACCGCCCTGGCCACCGCCTTGGCCTTCGGGGGGGTGGTGGGGTGATCCTGGTCTACGGGCTTGGCCGGAGCGGGCTTGGGGTCTTGCGCTTCTTGAAGGCGCGGGGCCTTCCCGCCCGCTTCCACGACGACCGGCCCAAGGAAGAGGAGGTGGCGGAGGCCCTGGCCCTGGGCTTCCAGGAGGACCCGGACCCCCAGGGCTACCCCCTGGTGGTGGCCGCCCCCGGGGTGCCCCTCGCCCACCCCAGGCTTTCGGCCCTAAGGGAAGGGGGGGCCGAGGTGATCGGGGAGGCGGAGCTCGCCTACCGCATGAGCCAAACCCCCATCATCGGCATCACGGGCACCGCGGGGAAGACCAGCACCACCCTCTTCACCGCCCACCTCCTGAGGGGGCAGGGCCTGGGGGCCCTAGAGGGGGGGAACGTGGACCCGCCCCTGGTGAGCGTGGTGGACGAGGCGGAGGTGGCGGTGGCCGAGCTTTCCAGCTTCCAGCTGGAGCGGGTGGTGCGCTTCCGGCCCCGGGTGGCCGTCCTCTTGAACCTGGGGGTGGACCACCTGGACCGGCACGGGAGCCTTCAGGCCTACCACGGGGCCAAGCTCAACCTCCTGAAAAACCTCACCCCCGAAGACGCCCTGGTCTACAACGAGATGGACCCCAAGGTGCGGGAAGCGGCCCTAACGAGCCCCGCCCGCCTCTACCCCTTTGCTCCCGGGGAAACCGCGAGGGAAAGCAACCTCAGAGCGGCCCTCGAGGCCACCCGGGCCTACCTGGACCTCCTGGGCCGGAGTCTGGACGAAGGGGCCCTAAGGCGGAGCCTGGAAACCCTCCCCGAGCCCGCCCATCGCTTCCAGACCTTCGCCCGCAAAGGGAAGGTGGTCTTCATTGACGACTCCATCGCCACCCGCACCCCCTCCGTGGCCGCGGCCCTTGGGGCGGCCCCCCCGCCCATCGCCTGGATCCTTGGGGGGGAGGACAAAGGGGCGGACCTGGAGCCCCTAAGGCCCCTCCTCCCCCGGGTGCGGGTGGTCCTGGCCATCGGCCGGGACGGGCCCCGCCTGGCCCGGGCCCTAGGGGGGGTGGAGGTGGTGGAGATCCCCGAGAAGGACGGCAGGGCGGCCATGCGGCGGGCGGTGGCGGAGGCCCTGAAGCGGCTGGAGGAGGGGAGCGTTCTCCTCGCCCCCCTGGCGGCCAGCTTCGATCAGTTCCGGGACTACCGGGACCGGGCCCAGGCCTTCCGGGAGGCGGTCTTGGAGATGGGAGGTGAGCCGTGGACCCCATCCTCCTCCTGACCGGCCTCCTCCTCCTGGCCTTTGGCCTTTTGGGGGTGGGGGTGGCCGAACCCGGCCTCCTTTCGGGGCACCTCCTAAGGGTGGGCCTGGCCCTCCTGGTCCTGCTGGCGGGAAGCCTGATTCCCCCCAGGCTCCTCCTCAAGGGGGCGTTTGGCCTCCTCCTTTCCACCCTGGCCCTCCTCGCCCTGGTCCTCCTCCTCGGGGATGGCCCGGGAGGGGTGCGGCGGTGGTTTTACCTGGGGTCTTTCGGCTTCCAGCCCTCGGAGCTGGCCAAGGTGGCGGTGGTGGCCTACCTGGCCTCCTTCGTGAAGCGCAAGGGGAACGACTACCCCATCGTGGGGCCGGTCCTCCTGGTGGGCTCCACGGTGGGGCTCATCCTGGTGGAGCCGGACTTCTCCACCGCCCTTTTCCTGGCCACCCTGGCCACCCTCCTCCTGATCCTGGCCGGGGTGCCCTGGCGGCGGCTCATCGCCATCGGCCTGGCGGGCTCTTTGGTGGTGGCCCCCTTCGCCGGGGCCTACCTCAGCCGCTTCCAGTACGTTTCCGAGCGCTTCGGGGGGTTCTTGGCCTACCTCAAGGGGGAGGCCAGCCCCAAGGAAACGGCCTATCAGGTGCTCCAGGCCCAGAAGGCCATCCTCCTGGCGGGGCCCTTGGGCCAGGGGCCCGGGGGGAACCTCCCCCACCTCCCCGAAGCCCACAACGACATGGTCTTCGCCAGCGTGGTCTTCGCCATGGGGTGGCTGGGGGGGGGCATGGTCCTCTTCCTGTACCTCCTCCTTTTCCTGCGGGGGCTTTCCGTGGCCCTAAAGCTCCCCGGGGGGGAGGGGGTCTTGGCCATGGGGCTCACCCTGTACCTCACCCTGCAGGCGGCCCTCAACATCGGGGTCACCCTGGGCTTTCTGCCCGTGACCGGGATGCCCCTGCCCCTCATCTCCTACGGGGGAAGCTCCCTGCTCGTCTCGGGGCTCGCCCTGGGGCTTCTCCTCTCCCTGGAGCGGGAGGGCCGGAAAGGGGGGAAGGCATGGCCCGCTTCCTCCTGACCGGGGGGGGCACGGGGGGGCATTTCTTCCCCGCCCTGGCGGTGGCCGAGGCCCTGAGGAAGAGGGGGCACGAGGTCTTCTACCTGGGGGCCGAGGGGGGCCTCGAGGCCACCCTCCTCCCCCAAAGCGGCCTCCCCCACGCCCTCATCCCGGCGGGAAAGCTGGACCGGAGCGCCTTCCGGCCGGGGGAGTTCTGGAAGCTCAGGGAGGGGCTCAGGAGGGCCCGGAGGGTGCTAGAGGAGGTGCGCCCCAAGGCCATCCTCTCCACCGGGGGGTACGCGGGCTTTCCCGGGGGCTGGGTGGGGGCGGGGATGGGGATCCCCCTCCTCCTCCACGAGCAAAACGCCAAGCTGGGCCTGGCGGCGAGGGCCCTGGCCTTAAGGGCCCGGGGCCTGGCCCTGAGCCTCCCCACCCCCCTCCCCCCCTTCCTGGAAAAGAAGGCGCGGGTGGTGGGCTACCCGGTGCGGGAGGTGCGCTACCCCCAAGGGGAGGCCAAGCGCAGGCTCGGCTTCCCCGAGGATAAGCCCCTCCTCCTGGTCCTCGGGGGGAGCCAGGGGAGCCTCGAGCTCAACGAGAAGCTCCCGCCCCTCTTGAAACCCCTGGGCCTCCCCGTCCTCCACCAGGTGGGGCCCCGATGGGCGGAGCGCTACCAGGCCCTGGAGGAGGAGCACTACCGGGTCCAGGGCTTCGTGGACGTTCCCCTCGCCATGAGCGCCGCGGACCTCCTCCTAGCCCGGGCCGGGGCGGGAACCCTGGCGGAGGCCGCCTTCCACCGCCTCCCCGCCCTCCTCTTCCCCTTAGACCCTAAGCTGGACGGGGGGGCCCAGCGGGCCAACGCCCTGGCCTACGCCCGATCCGGGGGGATGGCCCTAGGGGAGTTCGGGCGGCTTGGGGCGCAGGTGATGGAGATGCTGGAAGGCAAAGAGCAGTACCAAAAGGCCCTTTCGGCCCTCTCGCCCGAGGGCGCAGCCGGGCGGCTTGCGGACTGGCTGGAGGCGCTATGAGGAAGTTCCACATCATGGGGATTGAGGGCGTGGGCATGAGCGCCCTGGCAAGGCTCCTCCTGGCCGAGGGCCACGGGGTCACGGGGTGCGACCTGGCCCCCGGGGCCAAGGCCAGGGCCCTGGGGGTCCCCGTGCACCGGGGGCACAGCCCCGAGCACCTGGGGGACGAGGACACCCTGGTGGTCCCCACCCCCATCCCCCTGGACCACCCCGAGGTGGAGGGGGCCAGGGCCCGGGGGCTTAAGGTCTTGAGGCGCATGGAGCTCCTAAAGGACCTCCTTGGGGAAAAGCCCTCCTTGGGGGTCACGGGCACCCACGGCAAGACCACCACCACGGGGATGCTGGCCAGCATCCTCCTCGCCGCGGGGCTGGACCCCTGGGTCCTCCTGGGAGGGGAGTTAAGCCTCCTTCCCGGAAACGCCCGCTACGGAAGGGGCCCCCGCCTGGCGGAGGTGGACGAGTCCGACCCCCTCTTCCGGGAAGTGGCGGTGGGGGTGGCGGTGGTAACCAACCTCGAGGCCGACCACGTGGCCCCCCAAGGGGTGATGGCCCCCAACTACCACCCGAGCTTCGCCGCGCTGAAAGAGGCCATGCGGGGCTTTCTGGAACGGGCGGGGGTGGTCGTCCTCCCCGCGGAGGACCCCCTCCTCCTGGGGCTTTCCCAGGGGCTTCCCCGGAGGCTTTTCGGCCGGGGCGGGGCCCTTTGGGCGGAAGGGGTGGAGCGCTTACCCTTGGGAAGCCGCTTCCACCTGGTCTACGAGGGAGAGGACCTGGGGCCGGTGGAGCTCAAGGTCCCCGGGGCCCACAACGTCCAAAACGCCCTGGCCGCGGGCCTCGCCGCCCTGAGCTTCGGGGTGGGGCCGGAGGCCATCCGGGAAGGCCTTTCCCGCTTCCCCGGGGTGGGGCGGCGCTTCCAGCGCCTGGGGGAGGTGCGGGGGGCCTTGGTGGTGGACGACTACGCCCACCACCCCACGGAGGTGCGGGCCACCCTCGAGGCCGCCCGGGGCCTGGGAAGGAGGGTGCGGGTCCTCTTTCAGCCCCACCGCATCCTGCGCACGGCGGAGCTTTGGGAGGCCTTTGCCGAGGCCCTAACCCTGGCGGACGAGGTGGTGGTCCTCCCCGTCTACACCGCCGGGGAGAGGGGGGACGCGGAGGGGCTGGCCCGGCGGATTGCGGAGAGGCTATCCGCCCTGGGGAGGGAGGCCCGCTTCCTGGGGAAGGAGGAGGCCCTGGCCTACGCCCGCGCGCACCTGGGCCCGGAAGACCTCTGGCTTACCATGGGGGCAGGGGACGTGAACCGCCTGGGGGAGAGGCTGGTCCATGAGGGTTGAGCGCGTGCTCCTAAAGGACTACACCACCCTAGGGGTGGGGGGCCCGGCGGAGCTTTGGACCGTGGAGACCCCGGAGGACCTCAAAAAAGCCACGGAAGCCCCCTACCGGGTCCTGGGCAACGGCTCCAACCTCCTGGTGATGGACGAGGGGGTGGAGGAACGGGTGATCCGTCTTTCGGGGGTCTTCGCGGAATGGGACCTGAAGGGGTGGGTGGGGGCGGGGGCCCTCCTCCCCCTTCTGGTACAGGAGGCCGCCCGCCAGGGGCTTTCGGGGCTGGAGGGCCTTCTCGGCATCCCCGCCCAGGTGGGGGGGGCGGTGAAGATGAACGCGGGCACCCGCTTCGGGGAGATGGCGGACGCCCTGGAGGCGGTGGAGATCTTCCACGAGGGGCGCTTCCAGATCTACGAGCCCCAGGAGCTCGGCTTCGGCTACCGCAAAAGCCACCTGCCCCCGGGGGGGATCGTCACCCGGGTGCGGCTTAGGCTGAAGGAACGGCCCCAGGAGGAGATAAGGCGGCGCATGGCCGAGGTGGACGCGGCCAGGAAGGGCCAGCCCAAGAAGAAAAGCGCGGGCTGCGCCTTCAAAAACCCCCCCGGGCAGTCCGCGGGCCGCCTCATCGACCAGCGGGGGCTGAAGGGCCTTAGGGTGGGGGACGCCATGGTCTCCCTGGAGCACGGGAACTTCATCGTGAACCTAGGGGGGGCCAAGGCCCAGGACATCCTAGCCCTGGTCCGGGCCATCCAGGAGGAGCTCCCCCTGGAGCTGGAATGGGAGGTGTGGCCGTGAGGTGGGTCCTTCTGGGCCTTCTCCTCGCCACCTTGTACGTGGGGAGCCTGGCCCTTTTCCCCGTGGAGGAGGTGCGGGTGGAGGGGCTAAGGCACCTAAGGGAGGAAGAGGTGCTTAAAGCCCTCGAGCTCGCCCCCGGGGACCCTTGGCTTTGGGTCCTGCCCGGGCGGGTGAAGGCCCTTGGACAAAACCCCTGGGTGGCCGAGGCCCGTCTGGAAAAGCCCCGGGTGGGGGCGGTGCGGGTGGTGGTGCGGGAGCGGAAGCCCTTCCTTCCCCTGGAGGACGGCCAGGCCCTCTCCGAGGACGGGGTCCTCCTCCCCGGAGGGGCCCCCCACGCCCACGGGCCCCGGGTGGTGGGCCGGGGGCCCCTTCCCAAGGAAGCCCTCCTGGCCCTGGCCCGGGCCTACCCCGAGGCCCGCCGCCTCCGCTACACCCCCGCGGGGTTCTGGGTGGAGCTTCCCGAGGCTGTCCTTTTTGCCCCAAGCGCAGAACTTCTGCTAAAGTATGCCCAAGCGCCCAGGCCTAAGGGCCAGGTTTTCCTGTATTCTTGGGGGGTGAGCCAGCGCCCATGATCATCGCCGGATTGGACGTAGGGACCAGCAAAGTGACCACCGTCATCGGGGAACTCGCCCCCGATGGGGTTTTGGACATCATCGGCGAGAGCACCGTCCCCTCCCAGGGGCTCAAGCGGGGGGTGGTGGTCAACCTGGAACGGACCACCGAGGCCATCCGGCAAAGCCTTTTCCAGGCGGAAAGGGTGGCGGGCATCAAGGTGGAGCGGGTGGTGGTGGGGGTGGGCGGCCCCCACCTGAAAGGGGTCACCAGCCACGGCCTGGCGGCCATCCGCCGGGGGCACACCATCGCCGAAGCGGACGTGGAGCGGGCCATTGAGCAGGCCAAGGCCTACCCCCTGGACGGGGAGATGGAGCTCCTCCACGCCCTGCCCCTGGAGTACCGGGTGGACGGGCAGGAGGGGATCCGCGACCCCGTGGGCATGGCGGGGGTGCGCCTCGAGGTGGACGTGCACCTGGTGGCCGCAGGGCGCGGCCCCCTGGCCAACCTGCGCCGGGCGGTGGAGGGGGCAGGGCTGGAGGTGGAGGCCTTCGTGGTCCAGGCCCTGGCCAGCGGCCTGGGGGTCCTCCTCCCCGAGGAGGAGAACATGACCGTCCTCCTCCTGGACATCGGGGGCGGCACCACGGACGTGGCGGTGTTCAAAAACGGCCGCCTGGCCCATACCGCCGTCCTGCCCCTTGGGGGGGAGCACGTGACGAACGACATCGCCCAGCTCCTCAAAATCCCCTTTGAGGAGGCCGAAAGGGTGAAGCGGAAGTACGGGGCCGCCCTCCCCGAGCTCGCCGACCCGGAGCTGGTCCTGGAGATCAACCAGGAAGGGGGCACCCTGGGAGAGGTGCCCGCTCCCGAGCTGGCCCGCATCATCCGCCCCCGCCTGCGGGAGATCCTCCACCTGGCCCGCCAGAGCGTGGACGAGGCCCTGGGACCCCTGGAGATCCGGGTGAACCGGGTGGTCCTCACCGGGGGGAGCACCCTCATGCGGGGGGTGGACCTCCTGGCCCGCCAGCAGTACAACCTGCCGGTGCGGATCGGCAAGCCCCAAGGGGTTTCCGGCCTCACGGACGTGGTGGCCTCCCCGGCCCACGCGGCCGCGGTGGGGCTGGTGCGCTACGGGGCCACCCTGCCCGTGCGCACCCCGGAAAGGAGGGTGACCAAGAGGAGCGAAGAGGGGCCGAAGGGGCAGGGATTTCTGGCTAAGATTAAAGATTTTTTAAGCAATCTATTCTAGGGGGAGGGTATGGAAGGAGCACGGATCAAGGTCATCGGCCTGGGGGGTGCGGGGAACAACGCGGTGAACCGCATGATCGAGGCGGGGCTTTCGGGGGTGGAGTTCATCGCCGCCAACACCGACGCCCAGGTCCTGGCGAAGAGCCTGGCGGACGTGCGCATCCAGCTGGGGGAGCGGCTCACCCGGGGCCTGGGGGCGGGGGCCAACCCGGAGGTGGGGGAGAAGGCGGCGTTGGAAACGGAAGACCTCATCGCCGAGGCCCTGGAGGGGGCGGACCTGGTCTTCATCACCGCGGGGATGGGGGGCGGCACGGGCACGGGAAGCGCCCCCGTGGTGGCGGAGATCGCCAAGCGGTTGGGGGCCCTGGCGGTGGCCGTGGTCACCCGGCCCTTTAGCTTTGAAGGTCCGAAGCGCATGCGGGCCGCGGAGGAGGGCATCAAGCGCCTGAGGGAGCGGGTGGACGCCATGGTGGTGGTCCAGAACGACCGCCTCCTCTCCGCGGTGGACAAGAAGATGACCCTGAAAGACGCCTTCCTCATCGCCGACCGGGTCCTCTACCACGGGGTGAAGGGGATCACGGACGTCATCAACCTCCCCGGCCTCATCAACGTGGACTTCGCCGACGTGAAGGCCCTCCTGGAGGGGGCGGGCCAGGTCCTCATGGGCATTGGGGCGGGCCGGGGGGAGGCGCGGGTGGAGGAGGCCGCCCGCTCCGCCACCCAAAGCCCCCTCCTGGAGCGCTCCATAGAGGGGGCAAGGCGGCTTCTCCTCAACGTGGTGGGCTCGGAGGACCTCTCCCTCATGGAGGCCGCGGAGGTGGTGGAGAGGATCCGCGAGGCCACCGGCCACGAGGAGGTGGACATCCTCTACGGGGTCACCTACGACGAACGGGCCCAGGACGAGCTCCGGGTGATCCTCATCGCCGCGGGGTTCGGGGAGAGCACCGTGGTGCCCCGGCCCGCCCGCCCCATTGACCTCGGCATGGGCCACGTGGACCCCTACAACTACGAGATCCCCGCCTTCCTGCGCTACGGGGACGGGGACTACCCTCCAAAGCGCGGGAACTAGCAGGATGGTGGTCCTAGGGGTGGACCCCGGCATCACCCACCTGGGCCTAGGGGTGATCCAGGTGGAGGGGGGGCGGGGGGCCCTCAAGGCCTTCCTCCTCCACGGGGAGGTGGTGGAGACCTCCAGCAAGGAGGGGGCCGCAAACCGGGTGGGCCGGATCTACGAAAGGGTGCGGGCGGCCCTCGAGGCCCACGCCCCCGAGGCCCTGGCGGTGGAGGAGCAGTACTTCTACCGGCAGAACGAGCTGGCCTACAAGGTGGGCTGGGCCCTGGGGGCGGTGCTGGTGGCGGCCCACCAGAGGGGGGTGCCGGTCTTCGCCTACGGCCCCATGCAGGTGAAGCAGGCCCTGGTGGGGCACGGCCACGCCCCCAAGGAGGCCGTGGCCTTGGCGGTGCGGGGGGCGCTGGGCCTTAAGGAGGCCCCCAAGCCGAGCCACCTGGCGGACGCCCTGGCCATCGCCCTGACCCACGCCTTTTACGCCCGGCTCTCCGCGGCCAAGCCCCTGTAGCCAAAACCCCTAACGCCCACCCATACTGGGCCTATGCGGAGGTTTCTCGCCCTCCTTCTGGGCCTGGGGCTGGGCCTGGCCCAGGTCTACCGGGCCCTCCCCGGAGCGGAGACCGGCTGGGGCCCTCTAGACCGAAGCTACGCCCTGGTGTACGAGGCGGAGGCCCCCAAGGCGGTGCTCCTCTTCGTGCCGGGCCTCCTCGGGGGGAGCACCAACTTCGCCCTCCTGGCGGAAAGGCTCCGGGCCCTTGCCCCCTGGGCGGAGGTCTGGGCCTGGGAACGGCGGGCCAACGGCCTCGAGGACCGCCGGGGCTTCCGCCGGGAAGACCCCCTGGCCTACTACGAAACCCTGGCGGAGCCCGACCTCAGCCCCTTGCGGGCCTTTGGCCTCCGGGTGCACCTAGAGGACCTGGACCGGGCGGTGGAGGAGGCAGGGAGGCGGGGGCCGGTGGTCCTTTTGGGCCACTCCCTGGGGGCGGCCCTGGCCACCCTGTACGCCTTCCAATACGGGGAAAAGCTAAAGGGCCTCGTCCTTCTGGACGGCACCCTAAACCCCCCAACCCTCACCAGGGAGGCCCTGGAACGGGGGACGAGGACCCCCTTCGGTGCCCTGCCCGGGCTTTCCGACCTCCTCGCGGGCAGGGCCGACCCCGTTTTCCGCCTGCCCTTCCTGGGGCCAAAGGCCCTGGCTTTGGCGGAGGCGGAGGCCTTTTTGGCCGCCCAAAGGCCGGAGGAAGCGGTGCCCCTCGGCCCTCACCGGTCCACCCGGGAGGCCCGGGCCCTCCTTAGGGTGGACGACGACTATAGCCTCTTCCCCCTTTTCGCGGTGAGCGCGGGCCGGGCCTGGGCCCGGGAAGGGTTTAGCCTCCTCGGGCTCCTCCAGGGGCGGCTGGTGCGCACCGTGCGGGGGCCCAGGGGCGGGGCGGTCCGCTGGCAGGACACCGGGGAGGCCACCGACCCCCGGGCCTTCCTGCGGGCCTTTGCCCGGGAAGAGACCGGCTTTTCCGAGTGGTACTTCCCCTTGCGCCTCCTCTTGGAGCTGGGGGGCTACCCCCACGTGCTGCCGGGGCTTGGGCCCCGGCCCCTCCCCTACCCCATCCTGGGCCTGGGGGCGGGCCGGGGGCTTTTGCCCCGGGAAGAGGGGTTCCGCCTGGACGAGCTCTTCCCCAGGACCCCCGTCCGGGCCGAGATCCTCCCCCGCCTCACCCACCTGGACCTCCTCACGGAGCGGGAGGGCCGGACCGCCAGGGCCATCCTGGCCTACCTGAAGGGGCTGGGCCTGCCCTAAAGCGAGGGGCTTAGCCGAGCCAGCCCTTGCGGGCGGCATAGCGGAGGAGCTCGCCCCGGCTTTTCAGGCCCAGCTTCTCCATGCCCCGCTCCCGGTAGGTGGCCACGGTCTTTTCGGAAATCCCCAGGCGTTCGGCCACCTCCTTGTGGGAAAGGCCCTGGGCCAAAAGGCGGAGGACCTCCTCCTCCCGGGGGGAGAGGGGGGCCTCCTCCCCCTCCTTCTGGACCAGCTCCACCGCCAGGCGCATGGCCAGGGCGGGGTTGAGGTAGCGCCCCCCCCGGGCCACGGTGAGGAGGGCATCCAGAAGCTCGTGGTCCACCGCCCCCTTGCTCACGTACCCCTGCCCCCCCGCCTGGAGGAAGCCCCGCACGTACTCCAGGTCCTCGTGCATGGAAAGGGCGAGAAGCCTGAGGTGGGGGAAACGGGCCCTTAGGCGCTGGGCCAGCTCTATCCCGTTCATGTCCGGCAGGGCAACGTCCAGGATGGCCACGTCGGCCTCCAGGCCCTCCAGAAGGCCCAAGGCCTCGAGGCCGCTCCCCGCCTCCCCCACCACCCTCACCCCCCGGGCCTCCAGGAGGTGCTTAAGCCCCGTGCGCACCAGGGCGTGGTCCTCCACCAGCACCACCCGGATCACGCCTTCACCTCCAGGGGCAGGCGGATCTGGATCCAGGTGCCCCGGCCGGGGGCGCTTTCCAGCAGGAACCGGCCCCCCACCAGCTCCACCCGCTCCCGCATGCCCAAAAGCCCCTGCCGGCCCGCCTCCACCGCCTCGGGCACGAAGCCCCGGCCCCCGTCCTCCACGAAGACCCGCACCTCCCCCTCCGCCTCCAAAACCCCCACCGCCGCCCAGGGGCTCTCCGCGTGCCGGGCCACGTTGGTCAGGGCCTCCTGGACCACCCGGTAGATGACGGTCTCCCACTCCCGGGGCAGGGGGTGGAGGAGGTGGAAGGAAAGGTCCACCCGGATCCCCGTGCGCTCGGAAAACTCCCGCACGTAGCGCTCCAGGGCCGCCTTGAGGCCCAGGTGGTCCAGGACGCTTGGCCTTAGGTCCCAGGCCAGGCGGCGCACCTCGGCCAGGGTGCGCCGGACCAGCTCCTTTAGGGGCTCGGACCCGGGAAGGCTTTCCAACCCCAGAAGGAGGCCGGTGAGGGCCTGGCCGATCTCGTCGTGGAGCTCCCGGGCCAGCCGCCCCCGCTCCTCCTCCTGGGCGGCCAGCCAGGCGCTCATGAGCCGGGCCCGCTGGCGCTCCTTTTCCTCCAGGAGGCCGTAGAGCCGGGCGTTTTCCAGCGCCGAGGCCAGGGGCAGGGAAAGGGCCCCCAGAAACTCCCTCAGCCAGGCCTCCTCCACCTGGGGGGCGCCGTGGAGGACCAGGGCCCCCCTGGGCGGCACCGGCACCGCCACCCCCCCGGGGGCCACCACCACCTGGCCCCGGCGGAGGGCCTCCTCGGCCAGGGGGCCCACCGCCCCCAGGGGGCAGAGGCGCTGGCAGGCCCGGCAGTGGACCACCCGGCCCTCCACCCAGAGGTCCCCGCACAAAAAGCCCAGCTCCCGCGTGAGGAGGGAAAGGACCCGCTCGGCCAGCTCCTCCAGCCTTAGGGCGTGGGCCTCGGCCAGGAGGCGGTTTAGGAGGAGGAGCTGGCGCCTTTGCTGGGCCACCGCCTGGCCCATCCCGTTCAGGGCCCGGCCCAAAAGCCCAAGCTCGTTCTTGGGCTCGGGGAAGACCGGGGCCTCCCCCTGGCCCACCCGGGCCACCCGTTCGGTCATGGCCCTCAGAGGCTCCAGGTGCCTGAGGAGGAGGAAGTACCCGAGCCCGCCCCCCAGGCCCACGGCCCAGAGAAGACCGAAAAGCCCTGTGCGCGCCACCTGGCCCACCTCCGCCCAGAGAGGGGCCTGGTAGAACCCCAGGCGGAGCCGACCGATCTGCCCCCCAAAGATCTCCGCCTCGGTCTGGTAGACGGTCTGGCCCTCTAGGCTCAGCGTCCTCTCCCCCCCCAGGGCCCGAAGGGCCTCGGGCACCCCCCCCTCCAGGGTGTGCACCAGGACCCAGCCCTCCGGGTCCAGCACGTAGGCGTAGGCCAGGTCTGGATCGCGGGCCTGGGCGGCGCGGAGCCGCTCCCAGGCGGAAAAGCGGTCCCCCAGGAGGAGGTCGTCCGCAAGGAGGGCGGCCAGGTCTTGGGCCGCGCCTCGAGCCCGCTGCCAAAGGGCCTTCTCCCCCTCCGCCCAAAGGAAGGTGGCCCCGCCCAGGATGAGCACCCCCCCTGTGACCAGGGCCGAGAGGAGCAGGGTGGCGAAGAGCTGGTGGACGAGCCCCCACCTCACGGCAGCACCTCCTCCGCCCGGCGGTACACCCGCACGTAGTCCCAAGCCTCTGCGGGCCGGAACCCCTTAAGGCCCAGCGTCCGCAAAACCCGCTGCCCCTCCGGGGTGCCGGCGTAGGCGAGAAGACCCTTTAGGAGGCGGTCTTTAAGGCCAGGGTCCAGCCCCTTGCGGGCCACGATGGGGGGCGGGGGGTCGGTGGGCCCCCGCCAGACCACCCGCAGCCCAGAGAGGCCCAGGGTTTCATACACCACCCGGTCCACCGCCGCCCCCTCCGCCAGGCCTTGGAGCACGGCCAGGAGGGCCCGGTCGTGGTGGTAAGCGAAGAAGGCCTGGGCGAAGAACCCCTCCCCGAGACCCCGGGCGGCCAGCTTAGGCCAGGCGTGGCCGGTGTTGGAAAGGGGGTCGGTGAAGGCAAAGGGGAGGCCCTTCAGATCCGCCAGGGTACGGTAAGGGGAGGAGGCCCGCACCACCACCAGGCTCTGGTAGGGCACGAACGTCTCCCCGGCCAGGAGCACCTCCAAAACCCCCTCCTCCGCCCCGAGCCCCGCGGCCAGGGTACAGAGGAAGCCCAGATGGGCCCGGCCTTGGCGCAGGGCCTCGAGGACCTCCCCATAAGTGCGGCGGCCGAAGACCTCTACCCGCACCCCGAGCCACTCCCCCAGGCCCTGGAAGAGGGCCCGGTAGGGTTCGGCCTCCTTGGGGGAGCGCATCCCCGCCACCACCACCCGGACCGTCCCCGTGGGGGCCTCGGGGGCGTAGGGCGGGGCCAGCGCCACCTCCGGCGGGCGGGCGCAGGCCGCAAGAAGAAGCGCCAAGACCCCAAGCCCCCGCATCAACCCCAGCCTAGAAGAGGCTAAGGGGTATAAATGTCCTCGCCCCTGTCCGCCCTCTCCCGGACAAGCCCGTCCAAAGACCGCCCGCTACCGCCCCCTTAGGCCCAAGCCTAGCCTGAAGGCGAAAGGAGGTGGGCGATGGAAAAACCCCTGAATCCGGAGGAACGGCGGCGCTTCCTCTCCAAGTTCGCCAGCGCCGTCTTCGCCTCCATGGTAGCCCCGGGCCTGGCCCAGGCCCTGCCCCAAACCCCGCCCCCCACGGGGGAGGACAAGGACGTCCTCCTGCGCATGCAGGAGGACCTGGAGCGGGCGCTTAAAAACCCCAAGCGCCGCTGGGGCATGGTGATCGACCTCAGGAAGTGCGTGGGCTGCCACGCCTGCACCGTGAGCTGCATGGCGGAAAACCGCCTTCCCCCGGGCGTGGTCTACCGGCCGGTGACGGAGGAGGAGGTGGGCACCTACCCCAACGTCACCTACCGCTTCGTCCCCCGTCCCTGCATGCAGTGCGACGACCCCCCCTGCGTGCCTGCCTGTCCCTACGACGCCACCTGGAAGCGGGAAGACGGCATCGTGGAGATCGACTACGAGCTCTGCGTGGGGTGCGAAAAGTGCATCCCCCCTTGCCCCTATGGCGCCCGCCACAAGGACGAGGGCGCCTACTGGACGGAAAGGACCCCAGGCCAGGGGGAGATGCCCTACGAAACCCTTCCCGTCTACGAGTGGGGCAAGAAGGTGGCCCGGGAGGACGAGGCCGGCCCCATGGACAAGGTGCGCAAATGCCACTTCTGCCTGCACCGGATCTCCCAGGGCCTCCTTCCCCAGTGCGTCACCACCTGCATCGGGCGCGCCACCTTCTTCGGGGACCTGGAGGACCCCGCCTCCCTGGTCCACCACCTGGCCAAGTCCCCCAACGCCATCCGGCTTAAGGAGGAAGCGGGCACCAAGCCCCGGGTGTACTACCTGGTGTAGGAGGTAGCCATGGAAAAGGTTTCCCGGCGTGAACTCCTCAAGCTTTCGGGGGCGGGCGCCCTTCTCGGCCCCTTGGGGCTCGCCCTGCAGGAGGCTTCGGCCCAAGGGGGCCTGGCCTACGAGGTCCAGCTCCCCGAAAACACCATCTACTCCTCCTGCCTCCAGTGCAACACCGGCTGCCCCATCAAGGTGAAGCTCTCCGAGGGCGTGGCGGCCAAGATGGACGGCAACCCCCTCTCCCCCTGGACCTTCCGGCCCCACCTGCCCCTGAATACGGACCTAGAGACCCTGGCCAAGGTGGACGGGGCCCTCTGCCCCAAGGGCCAGGCGGGCATCCAGACCGCCTACGACCCCTACCGCGTCCGCCGGGTCCTGAAGCGGGCCGGCCCCCGGGGCAGCGGCAAGTGGGTGGAGATCCCCTTTGAGCAGGCGGTGCGGGAGATCGTGGAGGGGGGGCAGCTTTTCAAGGAGATCGGCGACGAACGCCACTACCCCGGCCTTAAGGAGGTCTGGGCCCTCCGGGACCCCCAGGTGATGAAGGCCATGGGGGATGCGGTGAAGGCCATCTGGGCGGAGAAGGACCCCGCCAAGAAAAAGGCGCTGGTGGAGAAGTTCAAGGAAGACTTCAGGGAACACCTCCACACCCTCATCCACCCCGACCACCCCGACCTGGGGCCCAAGAACAACCAGGTGGTTTTCGCCTGGGGCCGGCTCAAGGCGGGGCGGAGCGAGTTCATCCGCTGGTTCTTCGGCCAGGGCCTGGGCACCGTGAACCTCCACGGCCACACCACCGTCTGCCAGGGCTCCATGTACTTCACCGGCAAGGCCATGAGCGAGCAGCCCACCTTTGACGCTTCGGGCAAGCTCTCCTGGTCTGGGGGGGCCAAGTTCTACTGGCAGGCGGACCTCTCCAAGGCCCGCTTCGTGGTCTTCGTGGGGGCCAACGTCTTCGAGGGGAACTACGGGCCCCCCTTGCGGGTGGGCTGGATCACGGAACGGGCGGCCAAGGGAGAACTGGAGTACGCCATCGTGGACCCCAGGGGGCAGAAGAGCATCAAGGGAGCCAGCCGCTGGATCGCCCCCAAGCCGGGCCACGACGCGGCCATCGCCCTCGGGGTCATCCGCCTCCTCCTGGAGTGGGACAAGATTGACCGCCGCTTCCTCTCTGCCGCCAACAAAGCCGCGGCCAAGGCCATCGGGGAAAGCACCTGGAGCAACGCCGCCTGGCTGGTGAAGATGAAAGACGGCCAGCCAGAACGGCTCCTCAGGGCCAGCGACCTGGGCCTTCCCAAGCCCAAGGCCAAGGTGGGGGACAAGGAGGTGGAGCTGGACGCCCCCGTAGTCCTGGCACAAGGGCGGCCCCTGGCCTTCAACCCCAACGATGAAACCCAGGCGGCCTTCGGGGAGCTTTTCGTGGACACCCGCCTGGAGGGGATCCCGGTGAAAAGCGCCCTCCAGCTCCTAAAGGAAGAGGCTTTCAAACACCAGGTGAAGACCTGGGCCGCCCTCGCCGGGGTGAGGGAGGAGGACATCCGCTTCCTGGCGGAGAAGTTTGCCCAGTACGGCAAGAAAGCGGTGGTGGACGTCCACCGGGGGGCCAGCCAGCACACCAACGGCTTCTACAACGTCTTCGC
>FWWL01004758.1_pt1 | contig 22307 bp, 31 predicted proteins | sample 2228331 | NCBI WGS metagenome assembly FWWL01 (sample SAMEA103939775, study PRJEB20133) | metagenome | reverse complement strand
CCTTATTTTTGACCCACTTGCTGGAAGCGGAATAGTTGGCATAGTAGCTTATATACTTGAAAGAGACTTTTTATTAGGTGATTTAAATCCCAAGGGAAAAATTGTCTTTAAACATTTACTTGATTATTATTTAAATAAAAAAATTTCAGGAATTCAAAGTATTTTTTAGAAAAGAAATTATTTTTTTTATATTTTTATCATTGACTAATCCTTTAAAATACATTTTTTCTTCTTTTGATAATATTAATAAAGGAAAAGTTTGGATTAATTTTTTTGCTTGAGACAGACCAAGATATTTTCTTGTGTATTCATTATTTGAATATTTAAAAGTAGTTAAAAATTCGCTATCTGTAATGTCTCTAAAATATTCAAGCATTAAATTAAAATAATTTTTTAATAAAATTTGTTCTTCAAAAGAAAGGGAAGGTTCTAAAAAAATATGGATTGGATGTGTTCTGTGTTTTTTATTTACTAAAATTGCATCTGCTCCAAAAATATTTTTAATTTCATAAATTCCAGCTCTTCCATTCAATTTTCCAGTGTCCAAAGTCCTTAAAAATAATATATTTGATTTAATTTTATTATAAATTTTTTCATTTACATATATTTTGATTTTTTTGTATTCTTTTTTATAGAAATTATTAACATCTATGGCTTCAAGTTCAAAATTTCCTTTGTTTTCTTTTATTTCTTCAAGAGTTAAATAATATTTTACTTCTAAAGGTTTTTTTGATTTGAATTTTTTTATAAATTTTTCAAAATCATTGCCCGCCCTATAAAAATTTTCTGGTTCAAGAATATAAATCTTTTTTTGTATTTTTTCATTAAATTTAATTCCTTCAAATGAAAACTTTTTATGTTCTGGTTTTTCTTTTCTTTCAAAAAAACATATACACACATTTGTGCCAGTATCTTTGAATATTTTTCTTTCAAAAATTAAGGCTTTTTTAATTATATAATATTTGAAAAACTCTTTCCTTATTTTGTTTGATACAGAAAAACCAAATAAAAAATTTGTGGGTATTATATAAATCATTTTTTTAATATTGTTGCGTAAATCATTCATTAAAGCAAGTTGATATAAATCTTGAAAACCTTTATTTTCTTCTTCAAAATATTTTAAATATTCTTTTAAATTTTCATTTTTTTTAATGTTTCCAATATATAAATAAGGGGGGTTAGTTATATGAAAGATTGGTAAATTTAATTTAAGTAAAAATTCTGGATAAGACTTAATTGTATCTTTTTGAATAATATTTTTTTCAGCAATTTCTTTAGGAATTCCATATTTTATTGCTTTTTTTCTTGCTTGTTTAATAAATTTTTCTTGAACATCAAAAAGAAATATATGTTTTTCAAAAAATTTAATTCTTTCATTTTTTGGTATTATTTTTAATATTGGAAGAATAAGATTTCCCTCTCCTGCAAATAAATCTATCCATACATATTGATAAAGAATATTTTTTATTTCTGGAAAAATGAACCTTTCAAAAATTTGAATAGGAGTTAAATACTCCCCGAATAATCTTTTTCTGTTCATTTTATAATTTTTATTTTTAAAAGAAATCAAATCAACTAAAGCTTGAAATTTTTAATTTCAGATGGTATTATATAATATAAATAGGAAAAATTAAAATGATGGATACAAAAATAAATTTCAATAGAGATTTTATAAAAGAATTAACATTAAAAAATTTATTAATTAAAAATGTGGATAGAATTGTAGAAAAATTAATGGAAAGTGAAAGAGAAATAAGTTTGCTTTTAATGTTAAGAAAAAAATGGCTTCCTCCTTTAGGAGAAAAAGCAGTTTATTTAAATAATAGAAATGAGGTTCATTATGAATATAAAGTAGATGTAAAATTTCCTAATTTTAAAGAAGTTTTGAAAAAAATTTTGCACAAGTTGAAATATAGTGAGCTTTTAGAGAATGAAGAATTATTCAGAGAAGTATATTTAATGTTTTTAAAAAATTTCCTGTATAAAAAAATTCATAAAAATATAAGTTCTGAAATGGTTTATAATTATTTTAAAAGTTCAATAGAAAAATACAATATTGTTCCATGGGTTGATTTGCCTACAGTATTATGGGAGCTTACTTATACAAAAAATTTTGAAGGAACTTTTAGCATAAAAATTTTTATGGTATATGTTAATAGATATTTATTTGTTTTAGAAAATAAAAAGGAAGAAATAAGAGACTTATTAAGTAAGTTTTTTAATGAAATAAATCAGAATAATGAAAAATGGGATATTTTTTATAAAAATTTTTATGAGGATTTTAGAAATGCTTTTGGGCATCGTTATGATTTTGATGTTCTTTCTGCTTTAGAACTTTCAAATATTTTTTGTGAAGAGATAAGTTTTATGAAAAGAGTGCAAATTCAATTAATAGAAGAAGAAGGATTAAATAAATACATTAAGTTTAATGAAAATTATGAAAAATTTGTTCTTGAATTAAATGAAAAAATAAAGAAATTTGTATCAGATTTTCTAAGTTCAGAAAATTTTTGGATAAATTTATTTGTTTCAGATAATATTCAAAAAAGAAGATTTAGAAGATTTATTAAAAAAATTATGAAAAATTCAAAAAATAACAAAATAGGGAGATTATTTTGAATTTAACTATTAAAAATATGAGTAATATAAAAAGAGATATTTTGAAAGAGTTAATGCTTAAAAAATACTTAATAGAAAATATTGATAAAATTACAGAGAAATTAATTGTGCCATCTAGAGATTTAATTTTTTATAATTTAAAAAATAATAGAAGATTATCAAAAGTAAAGGTGCTTCTTTTAGATGATTTTATAAAAGTAGAAAGAAAGTTTAAAATTTCAAATATAAAGGAAGCACTATTTGAGTATTTAAGCACAAAAGGATATATTTTTAATGATAAAATATTAGATGAAATTTTACTTTTTATTGTAATCTGTTTTAAAGTTCCTTTTCTTAATTTGGAACCTTCTAAATATTATTACTGGGATGCAATAATTAATTCTTTTTTAAAAAATGTTTTAAAAAAATACAATATTGGCTTAGAAAATTTAACTTATATTCTTAAAAAAGAAGGAGATTTTTTAGTATTAGATGCTGGAATAAGTATTAATTTGTTTTTTTCTTCATTCATTTCAGTTAATAAAGATTATTTAAAAGAAAAATTAAAAAATTTTTTTGAAAGTTTAATGTTTAATTATAGAAAGTCTTTTGAATTTTTCAAGAAAGTTTTCTTTTTACAAACAAAAAATAAAATTAATGAGTTTTATGAAAAAGGTGTAGAAGAAATGTGGGAATTATTTATTAATAAATTAGAAAAAAGTGAGAAAGCTAGAATGAATGTGATAAGATATATTAAAGGAGAAAAATGTTTTAATTTAAAAGAAAATGGTATTAATTTTTTATTAGAAATTGATGAAAGAGTTAGAAAATTTCTTGGTATGATAATTTCAAAAAAATTTTGGAAAGAAAAGGTGTTAAAAAATGAAAAAGTTAAATTTAAAATTGATTCGGTTATTGGAGAGTATACAGAAAGACACAATTTTTTGGGAGAATAAATTAATGGAAAAAAGAAAAAAACACAAGGAACCTTTAAAGATAAAAATTGATTTTTCTAAGATAAGAAGTAAATTCCATCGTCCCACCTTAGTTCATAAATCTAAAAAACTTTATAGTAGAGAAAGAGAAAAACAGAAATTCAGAAAAGAATTAAAGTATGGGGATTAAAAGAGAAAGAAAAAATGTTGTTTTGCCACAGGAATTAAGAAAGCCTGAATCTGTCAATGATTATTTAAGAGCATTAGAAAGAATTGCTTATGTGAATTATGAAAATTTACTTGAGGTCTATGGTATAAAAGCAAGGTATTATAGAAATATAAGTTTTTATAGATATGAAGCATTAGAAAAAAAAGAACCTTCTCAGGAAATTGATGAAGAAATTTTAAAAGAGTTAAAAGAATTGCCTACAATAAATGAACCTAAGGAGTTTTATAGAGAGGAATTAAGAGGCACAGAGATATTAGATTTTGAAAAGGAACCTGGTTCACAAACATATAGGTTTCACCCTTTAGAAAGTGTTTTTGTTTGGTCTGAGATTAATGTTTTGTATACAGAAGAGGCAACAAGTTATGAGCTTCACAAGTTAGGATTAAAAGAAAAGAGAAATGTTATAGTAGTTATTCCTTTATTTGAATGGAAAAAAATTGAATGGATTGCAATTCCTCCTGAAAGAGCGAAAAAAGAATATCTTTTAAATGATAAAAAAGATGAGCTTGGAATATATAGTCCTCTTGAAGGAGATTATATTGAGCTTTCACCTTTTGGAGATTTTGAAACTCATTTTGAAGAAGTAAAATTTTCAGATTGCAAAATTATAGGTGAAGTAAACATTGAAACAATTGAAAGATATAAATATTCAACTTTTTATAAACCTTCAAAAAGATTTTATAAAGTTTATGAAGTAGTAAGACCTAATGAAACAAGATTTTCTCCTCCAATAATACTTGTTTTAAATTGTGCTTTTGAATATAGGATAGAAAGATTAAAAATTTTAAGTGATGAAACACTTATTCAAAAAGAAGAAAAAAGAGCTGGTTTTGTTCAACATATTTCTCCTCCTCCTCCACCACCACAAGAAGAAGAATTTCCACCAAAACCTCCTGGATTTCCTGGAAAATAATTTCTATATTAAGTTCTATTTTTTATTAAATTAATAAAACAATTCATTTAAAGAAAAAAATTTTTCATAATAAAATCATGATAACCGTTAAACCTTATGTTAAAGAGGAACATGAAGAATTATTAGAATATTTAAAGACAAAAAGTCCTATTAGTTTTAAAGGAAATACTGTTGAGTATATTATTAGTTCTTCAAATAACAAAATAAAAATATTAAGAGTGCATAAAAAGCTTATGAATAAAAAAATTGATTTAGATGGTGGTTCAATTATTATAAGAAAAAGAACAATACAAAGCGGAAAAATGACAATAGAAAGAGTAGAAATCTATTATGGTTATAATTTTAATGGTAATTTAAACTATTTTTTAAAGAAATATGAAAGTGAATAAAAATTTTTTATTAAATTTAGTAAATTTTTTATTGATTTGTTTGACATTATATTTATTTATTATGCTTTTTTTAACAATTAAAGAATTAGAATATAAAATTAAACATTTAGAAAAAGAAAGTAAAAAATATTCTTTAATTTATGATGATTATGTTAAAATGAGAAAAAAATATTATAAAGTTTTAATAGATAAATATAATTTAAGTGAGCATGTTGCTTTAAAAATAATAAATGTTGTATATAAAAATTCTTTAAAATTTGATTTGAATTCTGATTTGATTTTTAAGGTTATTGCAGTAGAAAGTTCATTTGATACTGTGGCAACAAGTCCTGCGGATGCAAAAGGTTTAATGCAAGTATTACCTTCAACTGCAAATTTTCTTGCAGGTTTATTAGGTATTAAAGATTACAATCTTTATTCAATAGAAGATAATATACTTTTAGGAACTTTTTATTTAAAATTATTAATTGAATATAATGAAGGGGATACAATGAAAGCACTAAGAGAATATTATGCTGGTAGATTTTGGTATTTAGAAGAAACAAAGAAGTATGCTTTAAAAGTTTTAAATAATTCATTCTTTGAATAAAATGTATTTAAACATCTTATTAGAAAAATTTGAAAAGTATATAATTGGAATAGTTATGGGGGTTTTATTAACTTTAATCTTTATTTCTAAGTGTTCTAATTTGTCTACTATAACAATTAAAAAACCAGTTAAGTTTGTAATAAAAGTGCCAGAAGTAAAAGTTGACACAACATTAATTGATTCACTCAAAAATTTAAAACAAGTTAATAACTATTTAAAAGAATTACTAAAAAAAGATAGCTTAGTAATAAAAGAATTTTATATGAAAAAAACCTGGATTATGAATGACACAAATCTTTTATTTTCTTTAAGATATAGAGGAAAAATGTTCCCAGAAGAATATTTTTACACTATAAAATCAAAAGAATTTAAAATTGATACATTTATTACATTAAAAATTAAGCCTATTGTAAATAAAAAACTTCTATTATTTTCTTTCTTAGTTGGAATTCCAGTTGGAATTTACATTGATAATAAATTTTTGAAGAAATGAAATCTAAAAAAGATCCTTTCGTTCAAGAACTTTATTTTTCTTTTTTTTGTCCTATTTGTAATCATGAATTACTTGTTTATGAATTTTCTTATGAGATTGGAAAAATTAAATTAGTTTTAAAATGTTCTAAGTGCTTAAAACTTTTTGAATTAACTTTAAAAACTGTTAAGAATGAATAAAAGACGAAAGGGAAATATCTTTCAAAATTGGATAGAAAAGTATTTAATAGAAAAAAATTATAAAGTTCATAATCAAAAACCTGTATCAACTAAAATAAAAAATCAAAAAGGAGAAGAAATTTGGGTTTCTAAAAGAAACGACCTATTTGGAACTTTTGATTTAATTGCTTTAAATGAAAATGAAATAAAATTTATCTCTGCAACACTTGATACAAATATAAAAAAAAGAACAAAACAATTTCTTGAATTTTTAAATAATTTAAAAAACTTGCCTTCAAGCATTTCACTTGAACTCTGGGTTAAAAAAGAAAATAAAATAATAATAAAAAAATTTGATTTTAACTCAAAAGAATTTAAAGATATAGGAATACTTATAAGAAAAAAGTTCTATGAGTTGAAGTAGTTTTCTAATTCATTTTTATATTTTTCAATATTAATTTTTAAAAACTTAAATAAGATTTCTTTTTCTTTTTGAGATATTTCTTTTCTAAATTCAAAAAACATATCTATTTTTCTTTTTGATAAATAATCTGAATAATCAAATCTGTTATAGTAAGACGATATTTCTGAGATTATTTTGTCAATAAAAGTTTCAAAAGAAACTTCTTTTTCTTTATAAAAGAACTTATATAATTGAAATTGTTTTAACGCTCTTTTTGAATTTTGAAATAAAATAATATGAGAATAACCTTTGCCCCTTCTTGAATTAACAATTAAAGACTTAAGCTTTGCTACTAAAAACATACTTCTCATTTCAAAATTTATGTTCTCTATTAAAAACTTTACTCCGCACACATTTATAGAATTCATATTCTTTTTTTCAATTTTAAAACTTTCAGGATTTCTTAACTGAATTTTTATCTCTCTCAAATTCATTTTTTTACCTCCTCTTTTATTATCTTTTTTAACAATTTGTATAAGTAATCTATGTGATAGTTAGGAACTTGGGGAAAATTAGAATAAATCACGCCTAAAGAGTAATTTTTTTTGAATTTCAAGTTATATATTTCTCTTAAAATTTGAATATCAGAAGAAGAAAGATTATATTTATCTTTTAAAACTTTATCAGAAAAAATAATGTCTTTAACTTGATTTCTTATATTTTCTTTTTTTTCTTCTTCTTTTTCTTTTTCATAAATAATATCTGGCGACAAATAAATAAAAGAAACTGAAAAATTTTCTTCACATTTACTATAAACAATATCTTCTGCATCTCTATTATCATCCTCCCCATCTTCAAAATTAGATAAAAAAAGAACTTTTCTTAATCTATAAATCTCACTTATGCATAAGTTTTTTAAAGATTTTTTAAAAAAAGACAAAAAACTTTGCTTCGTAGGAAATCTATACTTATTTTTCAAAATAATATAAAAAATATCATTTGCAATGTCTTCTATTTCAATAAACCTAGGAACAAGATAAGAATACTTATAATATTCTTTGTTTTTATAAAAATCAATAATAAATTCTTGAACTTTCATAATTTTTTCTCCTTTTTAAAGAACAAAGAGATTTGAACTCATATAATTTCATTTATTTTTTCAATTACTTCTTTCTTTATATTCAAACTTTCTATTCTTTTTGTATAAAAAATCAAAATACATTTATCTTTCTCTTTCTTTAAAATAACAAGTGGAACGTCAAAAGAACCTCCTTTATTATACAAAACATAAATGTCTTTATTATTTTCTAAAATCAACTTCTCATCTTCTCTTTCTCTTTTTCTTCTTTTCCTTTTTTCCTTCTTTATTTCTTTTTCCTTCTCTATTTTTCCCTGTTTTAATTGATTTATTATATCTATTAAATTTTCTTTGCTATAAATTTTTTGAAGAAAAACCCCTTTTCCCTTCCAATCTTTTCTTTTTGCCCTTATTACATAATTCTTTCCTCCCCTACTCCTATAAACAAAAATAAAACTTTCCTCATCTTCAGCTCTCAATTTAACTTCATCTTCTTCAATGATTGAATATCCTTCTGAGAGAATTAAATCTTTTATTTCTTTCATTTTTTTCCTCCTTTCTGGTTCAAAAGGGATTTGAACCCTAATCCTTGATTCAATATTATATTATACTCTCAAAAAATTAATTTTTCAAATATTAATTCAAATTTAACTTTCATAAATTTTTTATTCAAATTTTTCATAATTCTCTAAAAAATGTTTTCCTTTTGTTTCTAAAAACATTTCAATTATATTTCCATTTTTAATATCGTAAATAAGCTTTTTAAGTCTTCTTAAAGCTTCATAACAAAATTTTAAAAACTCTTCATTAAGTTTTAAAGCTTTTTTCAAATCTACAATTTTTTTCATTCATCAAAAAATTAGCAAAAATCCACATAAACCTATTAATATCTGACTTTACAAGTTTTATATTATCATATTTAAAAGTTTTTAAAAAATTTTCAAATTCTTCTTTATCACTTAATATGGAGTCTATATATTTTTTTATTTCATTTTTTGAATAAGCTTCATCAAGAGAAACAATTTTGAAAGCACCACGAGGAATTTTAAAACTAACTGTAATATGAATAAAATCACTGGGAAAATAAACCTCATCAATAATAATATTTTCATAACCTTCCAAATCTTTAAAATAAGAAAGAAGTATATTTCCTTCCCCTAGTTCCTTTAAACTTCTATTTAATTTTTTTCCTGGCATCCCAAAAATATCTTTCATAGTTTCATAAAAAATTAATCTACCATGTTCTATTAATTTTTTAAAATTTTTATATTTTTTTAAAAGCCCTTCTTTAAATCTATCATAATGTAAATATAACTGGAAAATAACATCATTTTTCTTTGTTAATATATCTAAATTCTCATCTCTATATATACTTATTAAATAATTCTTAAACCTATAAATTATGTCATCTACTTCTAACCACCACTCAATAGATATAGATAAAGACCTTTTAATGTTTTCTATAGTTTCTTCTATAACTTTATCCTTTTTAGACTTCAAAAAAGTCTTAAAAAATAATTCCTCTAAATAATCTCTTTTTATGTCTTCTAATAATATTAAAGTTTTTTTGTTTAAATCTTCATAATTTTTTGAAAAAAATTTTTTAAAATATTCTAACAAGAAAATTAATTTTGAATTAATTTTTTGATTCATAGTCTATTTTTTATTTTTGCACTTTTATTGTTTTATTATACACTTTAAATTATATCTAAAATTATTTTTATTATTTGAAATTTTTAAAATTAAATGTTATTATTTGTTAATTAGGTGTTTTATGTGAAAAAATATTTAATTAACAATCATTTAAATTTAAAAGAAGTGAAAAAACATGCAAACTGAATCAAAAAATGATAAAATAATCGTTCGGAAAACTATTAAAGGAAAAATTATAAGTCCTACAAATCGTAAAGCTCAAATTTTAGAAAGAGAATATCAAAGTTTTCAAGATGTTCTTTGGGGTAAAGAAGATGTTCCTCTTTATTCAGCTACTTATCAAACAGCAAAGCGATTTCTTAAAAGAATTAAAAAACCTAAACATAGACATTATCCTCTTATTCTTCGCAGAGATGTTATTAAACTTGAAAAGCAAAATACTGTTATTGCACCTTATTGGTTTAAATTCCCTTGTTTTGGAGTAAGAGGAGGTATTTGGCTTGCTTTTAAGCCTCATTGTAATATTCCAGAAGATTGTTCTATTAGAGAAGGAAAACTTATTAAGAAAAAAAATGATTGGTTTATTTATCTTACAATTGAAAAAGTAATTGATAAGCCAATAATTAATCCTAACCGTCTTCTTGCCGTAGATTTTGGGGAAAGATACCTGGCTACCGTCTGTGGCGGTAATGGTATCAAACCCCAATTTCTCGGCAAGGAAGTCAGGGGAATTCGGAGACACTATGCTTGGTTAAGAAAAAGACTAGGTAAAAAAAAGTTGCTTCGTGTTATCAAGAAAATAGGTGATACTGAAAAACGAAAAGTTAACGATATTTGCCACAAAATTTCCCGACAAATAGTAAATATGGCTAAAGAAACAGGTTCTACTATTGTTTTAGGAAACTTGAAAGGAATTAGACAAAAAGCTAAAGGCAAACGAATGAATCGTATTGTATCAAACATGCCTTATTATAAACTAACACAATTCATTAAATATAAAGCAATGTGGGATGGGGTGCCTGTTATAATTGTTTCTGAAGCATATACTTCCAAAACTTGCCATCGTTGTGGTTCTTTAGGCTCTCGTCCATACAGAGGTCTTTTTCTTTGCCGTTCTTGTGGTCTCCGATATTCCGCTGACTTAAACGGTGCTCGTAATATTCTTAAAAGGGCTTTGGAGTATATCTCCTTAGCTGGGGCGTCTTTGACCACGCCCTTAATCCAACCTTTGAGTTGGAAACCCTTATGCTAAAGCGTGGGGGAGGTCAACCATATTATAATAAACAATTAGGAGGTAATTCAAAAGTAGTATTTAGAATTAAAAATATATTTGTTGTGCTTGTTATACAAATTATTGGAGTAATAATGTAAAAATAAGAATGAAAAACTGCTAAAACTTCATCGTAATAACCATATTCAAATATGTTTATATATCTTGATTCTCCTGAGGGAACCCCAAAATTAATTTGAAGATAATAATCCTCGGCTGGTGGCTGTGCTCTATTAATAACTTGCCAAGCACCTGTCTGTCCATTTAAATTTAATTTAAAAAGTATTTCATTTTGATAGGAAGAATCATTACAAGAACAAGTATTTGAATTTAATATTATTGTTTTATTTATATCTGCTATATTATCTATTCTTCCTTCTGCTATTACATTTAAAGAAGTCCCTTCGCAGATAAATTGAGGAGGATTTAATTCAGTTCCAGCAGAAGGGGAATAATTAATTTTTAAATAATTAATCCCATCTAAATCTTTTGATATTTGTCCTGAATATAAAGAATAAACTAATCTGTTTGTTAATCTTTCATAAAATTCTTTATTTAATTGAAATAAAGCACTCATTTTTTAATGTAAATTAACAATTTGTTGTCTTCTTTTAGTGCTTTTATGTTTTCTTCAGTAATGTTTGGAGGAAGTTTTAAAGTATATTCAAGATTTAATTTTACACATTTTTGAGAAGTTTCATCTTTTTCTTCTTTTTCATAATTTGCTTCAATTTTTAATAAATTTTTTTCTTTATAAAAAGTTATTTTGAAATCTGGGATATCTAGAGGAATAACATAAAGTATTTCTTCATTGTCTTCTTTTTTAAAAATTGAATCCGTTAAACTTTCAAGAAGAAATTTCATTAAAAAGCAAGCCTTACAACTTTTTCAATTAATATTGAGTCATCTCCAGAATCTACTGTTACTTTAAATTTATAATAAGGAGGAGCAAATTTGAAAGCTATTAATGTTTTTCCATCTCCTAAAAGAAATACAGTAATGGTATTTTCATAAACAGGACTTGAAACAATTTCACCTTGAGGAGTATAAATTTGTGAAAAACATGTAACATTTGTAGATAAATCAAGATTAGAAAAATTATGTAGATAAACAACATAATAATAAGAAGTGCTGTATAAAACAAAAACATCATCAAATTCAAATAACCTAGTTGGAGAAGCAGGAACAAATTCAACTGGTTTAGAATCAAACCCATAGTTTCCCATGTTTTTCACCTTATAATTTCTCTAAAAATTTGCATTGCCTTTATATTTATATTTTGAGGAATAGTATAGAAATTAATAAATTTTAAATAAAAATTTTTTGAAACAAAAATAGGAGGCAAAGAATTAAAATCAATAATTATTATTTGATTTGTGGAAGTTTCTTCATACCCAATATTAATATTTTCAAGTGGAATTATACCCAAAAAATAATCAGTCTTTGTATCTATCATAACATAGTCTCTGATTGTTTCATCATAAAAAGAAGTTATTCTAGGAGTTAATAAAACTTTTATATAAACACTTTTAAGAATAGTGTCAAGACTTGTATTTTTTATTGTAATAAAATATGAATAAGTTGAACTGAAAGAATGCAATTCATCTTTTATTATAATTGAACTATCTTGAGGAAAATCAATAGGATTTTCTAAAAAAGTATCCGCTTTTAGCATTTAATGGACACCTCCTAGGAGGTTTCCAGCGTTCAGTTGGGGCTTTACGCCTCCAACCTCACTTGCTGGTTCGGGGGTCCATCCACTCCCCCATCCCAGCCCTCTCTTTAAGAGCTGGGCTATGTTAATTGCACTATTTAAATCTCTATTATATTTTAATCTACATTTTAAACAATTAAACTCTCTTCCATTTACTTTCTGGGCAACATGCCCACATCTATGACAAGTTTTTGAAGTTTCTTTAGCTTTAACATAGCGGACTTCTATTCCTTCAAGATTTGCTTTATATTCAATAAAAGCTTGAAGTTTTTTATATGGCATTGCATGAACTCTTTTATTTATTTTTTTTGAAAAATTCATAAATTTTCTCAATCCATTTAAATTTTCCATAGCAATTATTGGTTTTGGAAATTGTTTAACATATTTGATAATTTGATTTGCCAAAATATGAAGTTGATAATTGACTTTTTGTTTTTCTTTTTTCCCAATTTCTTTTATCTTTTTTAAAAGCTTTTTCATTCCAAGTTTTCTTCTAATATGACCGTATAAACCTCTTATTCGCTTAATTTCTGAACCTCTCCAAAATTGTCCTTTGGAAGGTTTATTAGTTAAAGCAATTGCTGTTGCAAAATTAACTTCTCCAATGTCTATTCCGATTATTGTCTCAGGCTTATCTATAAATTCTATTGTTTTCTTTAAAATAAAATGAGCATACCATTTACCATCTTTTTTAACTATTTCTACAGTTGTAAATTTCCATTCTCCTTTTAATGCTTCTTCAATTATTTGTTTTTGCCTTTTTCCAAATATTATTGGAAGACTTATTCGTTCTTTATAACCTCTACAACCTAAACTTAAAGTTAACCAATAAGGTGTCAAAACATTAGTTGTTTTTGAAAATTTATAACACAAATTATTAAATCTTATAGATATTCTTTTAAGTCTTAAGACACTATTTTTTTTCTTGTTTTTATTAAAAGATTTTAATATTTCAATTGCTTTATCTCTTGCACTTTGAATTAAAGCAGAGCGAAGTTTAAATTGCCTTCTTGCTTCTTTATAACTTTTAGCATGTAAATCAGTTTTTGAAACAGAATTAAATTTAAGATACCATTTTACTAATTTAAAATATTCATTAAGACATTTATTTAAAATTAAAACTTTTTGCTTATTAGGTTTAAATACTCTTCCTATAACCGTTAACTGAACATCTTTCTGCATGGCAACATCCACTTAATAAAATAATAAAAAACTTTATAGATTTCAAATTTTTTCATTAATTTATTTTTCTAATAATTTCATAAAAAACAACTGTTTTATTAGTTTTATGTCTTTATTAATTTTGTTTTATTAATATTAGAAAGTGTTCATTTATTTTCTTTGTCTTTTTAGCATTTATTTATTTTTATTTTTTTTGTTTTTAAGTCTATAATAATGTAAAATTCTTTAAATTTTTTTTTTATTAATTTTTTAATAATTTTATTATACAAATCTTTTTTTATAAAAATGCCATTTTTAATATAAATTAAATCCTCAGAATTATTATTTTCTTTTATTAAATTTAAAAAATCTTTCGTTTTGTATTTTATTTTTATCATACTTAAAAATTATCAAAATAATTCTTTAGAAGGATAAAATAATCTAATGGCGAACAATATAATTGAAGAAATTAGAAGAAATTTAGAAGTGGAAAATAGAGAAATAATAAATGAAAGAATATTAAAAGGAGAAACAAAAAGAGAAATGAAAATTTCTTCTATTTTAAATCAAGAGCAAGAAAATTTTGAGGCTATAAAAGAAAAAAATTTGAAAAAGCAACTAGAAAGAAAAACAATTGAAGCAAGGCGTATTAGTGAAAGAATAGAAAGAAATATAGTAGCAGAAGATTATAAAAAAGCAGGTATAAGTTTAGCAGTATACGGAGGTATTGCTTTACTTCAGAAAGGTGTTATAGAGAGAAGAGAATCTTTGAAAGAAAAATTAAAAGAAACAAAAACGAAATTAGATTATGAGGAACGTTCAGTTAAAACTGAAATTGAAGAATCAAAATATAAAAGATTTGGTGAAGTTTTTAGAAATCTTTTACAAAATTTAAACATAAGTGAATTATATCCTCATTTACTACAAACTTTAAGAACTAATAGGTGGCTTGCCGTTTATGAGTTTCCCAAGTTTTTTATTGAAGAATTAAAAAAAGAATTAGGAAATTCTTTAGTTGAAAATACTTTAATTTCTCTTACTTCTTTAACAAGAAAAATTTCAATTCCTGGATATGGATTTGAATTAAAAGAGACACAAGCTGGTTTACCTATTAAAATTAAAGTTCCTCATTATGCAGAAACATTTAATTTTAGATAGACTATTGAAATTGAATTTATTGATGCAAAAAAGCTTACTAAAATATACAATATTGCTTCTAATATTCCTTATATAGAAATTGAAAGTTTAAATTATTTTTTTAGAAAATTTATTGATTATATGGTTGGATTAAAAGAATTTAAAGAAAGTATTTCAAAAATTTCATTAGAGAATAAAGTTCTTCCTCTTTTACCAATTGATAGTTCTATTTTAATAAAAGTAGTAATTATTCCAGATTTCGGAAAAATAATTGAAAAGCATACTATTTATTTATACAATATTCTTGCTATTCCTTATGATATTGATGCAATTCAATTAAGTTATGAGAATTCTCAATTACTTCCTTTTTCAATAGATTGTAAAATTTTATACAGCACTTTCAAAAAATTAGAATTAGAACTAGAACTAGAAATGCCTAAACAACCAGAATTATTATTAGCATGAAAAATTTAAAAATAAAAAATGAGAAAAAGCTATGATAAATTTAATTTTGGAAATTTCTAATATTGTTGCAAAATTTAAAAAATTTCAATTATTAAAAAATGAAGTTAAGCTTCTTGAAGAATATATTGTAAAAATTGTTAGAAATCACCCTTCAATAATAATTTTAGAATATATTGAAAATGAAAAGATAAAATTATTTCCTTTACACAGAGAAGTAGATTTAAATTCTGATAATTCTTTCAGATTTGATAATATTATAACAAGAATAATAGATAATAATGAAGTAGTTGTAAGTTTTGATTTTATAGATATTGAAGGAAATTATATTGGAACAATTACGCCAGACAATTTAATTACAATTTATCCAATTTTACTTAATAGACGCCTTAATAATAAGCCTTTATTTAAAGAAGATTTTAATTATACTCAAAGAGATTATTTTTCTGCTTTTGATTCAGTAATTAAACATATTGAAGAACTTTCTCCAGACCTTGCAGAATTAATTTCAAGTAGAAACACACCAGATTTTTTATTACTTGATGCTCTTGCTTATCTTTATGATAGACTTCAATTTTATATTGATTATGCAATTTCAAACATAGATATTGAACAAGCAAGAGGCAAATTTTTAGAGCTTCTTGCTAATTTTTACTCTATAAATATTCCAATACCCTCTTCTTCAAAATTAAAAATTAATATAATATTAGAAATAGAAAAAACACAAATTCCTCAATTTATAAAAATTTTAAATGAGCTAGATATAAATGCAATAGAAATAAAAAAAATTATTTTTAAAAGTCTTCCTTTTTCTTTACCAGATGAATATAAAAAAATTTCCACAACAAAAGGAGATTTTTATTTTTTAGATTTACCAATATCTTTTGACATTTCAAAAGTAATTTCATCTTTTATTCCTGAAAGTATTGGATGGCATTCTTATATATTATATGAACAAATGAATATAAATACGGAAACATTTACTATTTTTAAAGAAGCAAGGGAGTATATCTTAACACAACAATATGTCAATCCCAACAGAATAAGTTTAGAAGTTTTAAACTTTCCTTTTTCTGATTATCAAATAAGACTTATAAATGATATTAATTCTTTTTATAAAGTAATAAATGAAGCTGAAAAGTTAAAAGTTCAATATGAAAATATTAAGCCTTCTTATTTATTTTTGCCAGTTTATATTGATATAAATAGGCTTGGAATTGGAAAACTTATATTTTTAGATAGTTTATTAGAAGAATTTCCTTCAAGCATAGTAGTAAAAGCAACTTATGGTTATCATAATGGAAATTTATCAAACAATGCAGAATTTAACGGAGAAGAAGAGACATTTGTCTATGAAATTACAAAAGATTCTGTAAATTTAGATACTGAAATAGAAATAGTTTATTTAAAGACTTTATCAAATAAAAATATTAAAATTGAAAAAAACAAAACAATAAAATTAAAAGAAATTTTTAAAAAATTTCCTTTTCTTAAATTTAAATTTCATATAATATTTTCAAAATATGATAAATATGAAGAAAGAGTAAATGGAAAGAAAGTTATATTAAAGTCTTCAGACGGAACTTTTCCTTTATCAGATGAGGAAATAAGGTCAATAATATTGAAATCTACAACTACTTTTGATACACAAACAAAACTTGAATATTTAAAAAGGGCTGTGGTAGAAGAAGATTATAAAGCTCTTCTTTTCCAAAACAAAATATTTGATGTTCTAAGTGTAAAAATAATGGGGTATTATTTCCCACATTATATTTCAATAAAAGAAATAGAACAAAGTCCCGAAAATGAATAATACTATTTTATTTCCGTATTTTTTGAAGATATTGGTAATTAAAAAAGTAAAAATAGAAGAAAATTTAATTTTGCCTTCAGGAAAATATCAAAAAATAACAAGAATTGGGGCTGAAAGGTTTAATGAAAGTGAACTGGAAGTATTAAAACAAGAAATTATGAAATATAGACTTATGCATCATTATATTATACTTGAAAGTGCAATAATTAGAACTATAAATTTAAATGGAGAAATTTATAGTTTTAATCCAGATAAGACAAAAATTATTCTCTATACTTCAATTAATGATGCTTTTATGCTCCAAAATGAAATTGGAGTTATTCCAAGTAAAGATTATATAATGAAAATATTTATGAAATACCTTGTTGAAGAAGAAGTTATTATAGATTTTGACCATTATTTTAGTTTATTTTTCAATGAAAATTCTAAGAGTTATACTATTGGAGAAAATGAATTTCCAGTATTTGATTTTTCTCAAATTAAAATATATAATATAATGAATAAAAAGTTAATAGTAAATATAAAGAGATGAAAATAAAAGATATTTTTAAAAATGTTTTAAAGAATTTAAGAACTGGGAAAACAGCAAGGGAGATATATACTGAGCAAGTAAGAGAAATTCCAATAAATATTTGGGAACAATTAGAATTAGAAGCAGATTACCATCCATTAATAAGAGAATATTATAGAATAGTAACTCCAAAGTATGACAGAATAACAAGGTATGCTGAATATGACATAATGGAGTTAACTATTCCTGAAATAAATTCAGCACTTGATATTTATAAATCAGAGATTTGTGCTGGAAGTGTTGATGGAAAATATTTTGATATTTATGTATCAAATGAAACACATAGAAGATTATTAGAAGAAACTCTTCAAAATTGGATTACTGATTTAGAATATTCTACAATGATAAAATTTCCAGATTTAATTAAAAGATTATTGAAATATGGAGATATGTTTTTAGTTCCAAGAATTATTTTTGAAAATAATAATCCAATTGCAGTTGAAAATTACGAACTTGTTCCAGAAGAGCATATGTGGAAAGCAATTGTTGAAGAAAACAAAAAAATATATTGGATTAGATTACCAATGATAAACAAAAAAATGTTAACAATTACTTCAACTCAAAAAATTCCAGATATTTTATTAAGGGTTAATATTTTAAGATTTAGAACAATGTATGAATTAGAAAATTTTCTTAGGGTATATAATGGGAATATTGAACCTTATGTTGTTCATATAAAAATAAACCCAGATAGTTTTATACCTTTTGGAACTTCAATTTTAGAAAGTGTAAGATTAATGTGGAAACAATTAAAAATTCTTGATGATGCTTTGATTATTATGAGAATTTTTAGAGGAGTAGAAAGATTAATCTGGAAGATTAACGTGGGAAAAATTCCTCCAAGGGAGGCAGAAGAATATATTCAGCAAATAAAACAAAGAATAAGAAAAACAAGAGCATTTAAAGAAGGAGTTGGATTAGAAGAAGGTCCTCATATATTAGGTTTAATTGAAGATTTATTTTTACCTGTTATTGAAGGAAAAGAGATAAATTTGGAAACTATTTCTCCTGCAACTAATCTTGGAGAGATTGAAGATATTTTACATTTTAGAAAAAGATTTTATATAGGTTTAAAAATACCTCGTAGTTATTTAAGGTTTGAAGAAACAGGTGAAAGTGGAAAACACTTAGCACTTCAAGATGCAAAATTTTCTGCACTTATAAAATTATACCAAGATTATATAGCAATGGGTATTACTGATGCTCTTAGATTACATTTACAATTTAAAGCAAGAAAAGATAAAATTTTTTCTTATGTTGCACAAGAACTAAGAGTAAAAATGAAACCTCCTCCTACTACTCATGAAGAAACTTTTTTAGAAATATTAGATTCAAGAATAGATATTGCTCAAAAATATTTAAATTTTGGTTTTAAAAAAGAATGGGTTTTAAAAAATATCTTACATTCTTCTATGGATGATTTGGCTGAAGAACCTGAAAAGAAAGAAACAGTTTAATTATAATTCTTTTAGTTTAAACTTAATTGAGTAATAAGCATTTCCAATATGAGTTGTAATTGGGAAAAACTCAAGAATTAAATAAAAATTATCAACTGCAATTCTTGAATTAAATCTTGCTATTTGTCCTCCTGTAAAAGTCCTAGTAATTTTTAAATTATCTCTGTCAATTCCATTAGAAGAAGAAAAAATATTTAAAGTAAAACCATCCCCCCCTTCAATATAAATACTTTCAAGTGAAATAATAATATCATTAAAAGTTTCTGGAATAATTTGAATAGAAAAAGTTGGATCAAATCCTTCAGCAACTATGCTATAATATTCATGCTCATTTGAAATATAAGTAATTTCTGCTTCTCCTGTAATTAATTCTATTTTCATAATTTTACCTTTGGAGTATATTCAATTAATTCATAATTTGTAAAATAATAGAATTTTTTTCCAATTTGCATAAATTGTCCTGCCCAGTTTGAGAAATCTATAAATTCAACTATTTTAGTATCTGCTGGAAGCATTACTTTAATAACTCCAATTGTAGTCTCACCAAGAGGTTGAACTATGAATCCATCTCCAAGATAAAGGGGACCTCCTCCATGGTAATTAAAGTTTGCTTTTGGCAAGAAAATATCATCAGACCATTTATTCCTTGTAAGGTTCAATATTCTCGTAAAATCACAAGGTCTTAAATAATCTGAAAAATAAACTAATTCTTCATTATCAAGTTTGAAATAAATTGCATAAGTAGAATTATTCATTGACTGTAATTGGCTATAATTAATTGAATGTAAAAGATTAAGATCTAAATCATAAATCTTTGCTGTTTTAGTAAATCTCTCAGTCACTATTATTACTTTTTGGTCGCTATCATCTGTAGAGACAGCATAACCTGAAAAATCTGCTTTTGGATGTAAAGCTGGTTCTGTTGTTCCTACAGCATATTCAGTATTTACAGTCTTATCAATGTTTAAAGTTGAAAGATTAAAGCGTAAAATATGAAAAGTATTTAGAGTCGGATGTTTTCCAAAAATAAAAGCAAATTTATTTTCAAAAATTTTAGTTAATTGATTATGTGGAATAAAAGTTTTCCCTTGGTAAGTCATAGAATATCTATTAACAGTTAAATTTTTAATATCAAATATTACAAATGCTGGATTGTTTGAAGTTTCAAAAAGTAAGATTTTATTTTTATTAAAAATTGTTCCATTAGAAAACCAACCTAAAATTGTTGTTTGTAGTAATTGATTTCCTTTCAAATCAAATACTTTTTTTCCTCCTGCTCCACCTTCACTTACTACTACCCTATCTTCTACAATTATTCCTTCAGAATACATAAATGTTCCAACTTTTTCAAATAACTTTTGCTTTGTTTTTAAATCAAAAACATAAATATCTTTAATAACTTCAGGCTCCCAACTTCTTCTATAAGCAAAATATCTTTTATTAATGCAACCAGAATTGAATGAACTCCCAATAGAATCTAATCTATAATCTGTAATTGTTTCAGTATTCCAATTAAATACAAAAAATCTCATAGGCTGGTCTCTTTGTGTCCCTCCAAGTATGAAAAAATTATTCCAAAAGCCTATTGTCCATAAATTTCCTATTCCTGTATAAGGTAATTCTTTATATGAAATTACTGGGGCTAAAGGGTTTGAAATATCAACAATTGAAATTGGATTAATAGTTCCAGCAGGTCCTCCTTTAATGCTAAAATGATTTTCATCAATTATACATGGTTTTGTTCCAAATATTCCAATTAGTGCTAAAAAAGTAGGGTTTTCTCTATTTGAAATATCAAAAATTGCTTCTCCAGAAAATAGTAAATTTCTTTGTGGAATTGTATTAATAAAATCTTTTAATGTAATATAATTATTGCCTAATAATCTTATTATTTCAATAAGCTTATAATCTTCTGTGACTGCAAGCACACTAATTCCTACATTTGTGCTTTGTGGATCAAAAGTAGATTCAGAATGTTTATGTGTTGCATAAGCATAGAATAGATAATTATTATTGGGGTCATTTACAATTACAATATCATTAATATAATTATTAAGATAAAGATTTTGAATATCTTCTAATATAAAAGTGTCTTCATTTTTTTCTTTTCTTAATTTTATATAATAAATACCAGCAAAAGCTCCAGTTATTAATATGTGAAATCTTTCAATATTTGGATAAAGATTTTCTACTATAGCATCTACTCCCCATGGTTGTGCTTTTATAGGAATTTTTTTAGGATTTGTAATATTATCTGGAAGTATACAATTAAATATTTCTTTTAATTCTCCTGTTGATTTTTTAAACTTCCAAATAGCAAATCTGCTATGTGCAATGGGGGTTAAAACATAACATTCATCATCATTTATTTTAATTATTTTCATTGCAAATATACAACCAAGACCTTGACTAGGCTCTTTAGAAGTAATTTTTGTTAGTCTTCCATCCAAACCAACTTTATAAACAAATAATTTGCCTCTAAAATTAGAACAAAAAACATACTCATCAAAATTATTTATTGCAGTCAAAGAACCCGCTTCATCTTCAAAAGTATAAACATCATAATTTTTTATACTTTTCATTATTTTTATTTTAAATTTTATTAAGAAAGAAAATATTTAAAAAAAAAACTTATACAAACTTATTTAACCTTTATAACTTCATTAATTTCAGTATTAATTTTATTTAAGAAACTTTGTAATTCTTCTCCTTCTGCTACATCAGAGACAGAAAATTCTATTGTTTTAGATAAAAGTTCTATTTGTAGCTGTAAAAATTCCTTTTGGATTTTTTTTAATTCAGCATACTCTTTAACAGGACTAAAAGGAGAAATAATATTGAATTCTTGATTTTTTATTCTTTCAATAACATATTCATTTATAACATTTTGTATTTCATCTATACTTTCACTAATTTTTTGCCATATTTCTTTAAAATTTTTATCTTCAAGATATTTATTATATTCTTTTTTAATTAAATCTATCACCTTTGCCATTGTTTATTATAACATTGAAATTATAAAATTTCAATAGAAAAATTTTTGATTTCTATCTTGTTATTAGCAAAAATTTTATATATTTTATCTTTCTGAAGTATTAAAAAATCATTATATAAATTAACCAAATCTTCATTAATTTCCTTTTCAATAATAATTTGATAAGGATTATATTTAAATTGCATTTCTGAAAATATTTCTATTTTAAGTCTTTGTATAATATTGCTTAAAGTTTTTTCATTCAATAAATTATTTAATTTTATTGTATAATTTTATAAAATTATTACAC